>Ga0115001_10002195_pt1 | contig 15042 bp, 14 predicted proteins | sample ArcticOcean_MG_C_12_FD_89869 | JGI IMG/M metagenome (GOLD analysis project Ga0115001, IMG submission 89869) | Marine microbial communities from western Arctic Ocean - ArcticOcean_MG_CB8_130 | ecosystem: Environmental > Aquatic > Marine > Oceanic | place: Arctic Ocean: Canada Basin | collected... | reverse complement strand
CAATTCTTTTTGATACAACTCAAAACTCTTGGCATGGGTTATTAGGAGATTTATCTTGTCCAGAAAATCAATTTAGAAAAAGTCTTGCAGTTTATTATCTTTGCGATCCATCAAAAATGGCACCAAATCGTAAAAAAGCACAATTTTCTCCAACAGATGATCAAAAAAATGATAAAAAAGTATTAAATCTTATTAAAGCAAGATCATCAGCTAAAACCGCACATAAGGTATATATAGAAAACTAATCAGTCTCCGTTTAATAATTCCATATAGATTCCTCCCTGTCAAGCCAACTTTTTTTAGAAATCCGACCTTAATTTACAGGTAACTTTATTGTCCTAGTTGAAATTTAGTTTGGATTTTAACAAAGTATTTTTTGAGATTATTTAGAGAGATACCATCTTTCAAATTCTCCCGGTCGTGATAAATTTTTCTTAGGAGTTATTTTCATTTTTTCACAAAATTCCATAGTTGCAATTCTTGCTCCAGGAAATTTAAGAGAATAATACTCATCAAGATGAACATAGCCCCCTTGAGATAAATTATCCCAAACAAAAGGTAGAACAATTCTGTAACCATCATATAAATCACAATCAATGTTCACAGAAGAAACTTTACCGTCAAATTTCGAGAAAAAATCAGGGACACTATTTTCAAAACTACCTTCAATAATCTCAATATTATCTAGTTCAAATAATTCAATCTTTTTATTAACAATTTCTATTGATGTTTCGTTAAATTTACCAGAAGTTGAAATATTATTTTTATGAATTTTATTTTGTTGTAAATACTTTGACTTTATCTCTTTAAGAATTTCAAAATCATCAACAATTTCTTGATCAAAATATTTTCCAAGATACGTATAAAAGCAATTTAAGTCATCGTATTCTGAGTAACCTGGAAAACCAGTAAATGAATCAAAACCATAAATTTTTTTGTTTGAACCAACTTCTTTTAATAAAAGTGCCGCAGATATCAAAGATGCTCCTTGATAGACACCAAATTCAAAGATATCTCCATCATCATTTAATGCATTATTTCTAATATGATCAAACCAAAAACGAAGTCTAGATATTGAATATTGACTAGAATTTTCAAGTCTTAGTAGATTAAAAAAAAACTCTTTTTTATTCATTAATGGTAAATTCATTATCCAAGAAATCGTGATTTAAAGTCAAATTATAGTTTATTCTTACTTATTATTATCTTAAATAGTGAAATTCTTAGAATAATTTACGACATATAGATTCAGCAAATCGGTAAGAAGAAATACAGTGTTTCCGACGGTTTCAATACTCCTAATTCTCTCACCTAATTTAATTTGTTCAATACTTTGTACATATGGAGTTTGAAGGTCTCCCATTCTTTGAATTTTCAATATAAACATTGACTGTGCACGTAACGACGAAACTACCAGGCAATTACCATAGCCTTGTAGACTGTCTTCAAAAGGACATGATGATATATCTGAAGGAGCAATAGCAGGACTGAAATAGTAAAGTGGCTCGATAAAATTATCTGGCTTATTACTGTATAAAGGCAGATTTTTATCATATGGACGCCCATAATCATAAAGATTTCTTCCGAAATTACCTCCGGGAACTATTTCTGAAATATTATCTCCACCGGATGAGCCATGATCTGTTATGTAGCCCTTACCATTACTAGTTACAATACCATAGGGGTTTCTTAAGCCTTTTGCTAAAATTGTGAAGTTCTCATCTTTAAACTTACGGGAGGTTTTAACCGCTTCGAAGTCAATCCAAATTAACTTCCCATAATTACTTAGAGGATCCTGACTTCTAGTACCAAAGTCAATAGCCGTTGATCCAGTTGCTAAAAGAATTCCAGAATCAAATATGGACATCCCCCCACCAAGAGCATTTATGTCTTCCTTGGTCAAGTGGCCAAAAGTATGTCGATCAACAAAAGAAACTTCTTCGTTTTTTATTTGAAGCCAAGTTAATGACATCTCAAAGTGATTTTTGGGATTCCATTGTGATTTATCAGATTCTGAATTTTTAAATTCGGAAAGATGGTATATCATCAGATCGGTTTCGCTTGCCCAATAACCGCCACTTATTCCAATGTTGGGATGCCATCCAGGATTGGAAGCACTATTTTTTATATCTTTATTAACAAAAAATTCAGGCAAATATTCAAACAAATCAATATATGCTATTACTTCACCTGACATATTTAGAGCTAAATACTTTCCATCAGATATAAGCAAACTAATTCTATTCGACATTGATTGGGCAGAAACTACCTTACCATATAGTTTAATTGCTTCATTCTTGAGAAAAAGTCTAGCTGATTCTTCAAGGTTGATTGCAGAGACATCGGCTTGATGATAATTGGTATTAAAAATAGTGAGTTTTTTTTCTTTAGCTGCTAAGGCTTTTTCTATAGCTGCCAAGGCTTTTTCTTTAGCTAACATTTCTGCTTTAGCTGCTTCCTTAGCTACCATTTCTGTAATAGCCTCTTCTTTGCCAATTCTAACGCCAATCTCCATTGTGACTAAAACTAATATGAGTCCGAGTAAGAGTAGTAGTAGTAATTTTTTATACATTTTTTAATCCAGTTAATTAGCTGAGTATTTCATTTATAAAGTTCTTATTCTTACCAAAATGAGATAATATAATAGCATTTGAGTTAATCCAAATAAAAATATTAACATTAGAGATTTTAGAAAATATTTAAAATTACATATCAGCAATCTTGATTTCATAAAAGAATATTTGAGTATATGATATATCTAAATTAAGTAATACTTTATATTTTGTTTTGATAAAAAAATATTAATCTCTTATTAACAATTTTAAGTTTAGTTAAGGTAACTTTATGAAATATCAAGATTTAATAATAAAAGATGGTAAATTTATTGGTGAATTTGAAGAAATGTATCAAAAATATACTGATCCATGGCATCAGTCGGAAGAATTATATTACTCCAGCTTATCTAGAAGGAGTGTTTGTTGGTACTTAGAAAAATATAATATTAACTCAATTGTGGAATGGGGTTGTGGTTTAGGTAGAACAAGCCAATACATAAAAGAAAACACATGTAAAGCTATAGAAATACTAGGTATTGATATATCTAATACTGCTATAAATAAAGCAAAAAAATTCTATCCTAAGTTAGAATTTAAGGTTGATAACATTTTAAATATATCAAAGTATGATGAATTTGATTGCATGTTTTTCTCAGAGATCACTTGGTATTTATTAGAAGATAATATGATAGATGAGATTTTTAATTTTATGTCTAAAAAATTTAAAGGGAAAAATAAATTCTTAATACATAACCTTGTCTTTCATAAAGGTGAAGTCCAGCAATACGGTAAAAATTATTTTACTACTTTAGAGGAATTTATTGAATTTTGTCCTTTTAAGTTAATAAGTAAAATGCAAACAGATGCAAATGCAGAAGGTTATATTGAAACATCAGCATTATTCAAAATTTAGCATTCAAAACAATCCAATCTATAACAAAAAAATTTAATTTCAAAGCACATTATGTTATTCTATTTCTTTTTTGTATATTTAGTGTCAAGTCCTCAAATTTTCACAACTAAAAATATAATTTCCAAATCAATAATTAAAAAGCATTGAAATTTAAAAAATAAATAAAATTCTACATCTCCAACTAACTAATTAGTGGATATTATATTAATATTTAAATCTATATTGAAGCTCATTATTATCTATAATAATTCATAAATTATAGGAATAAACTAATGGCAAAAATACTTTTGATTAATCCAAGTAAGTGGCGAAGAGGAATTACTCCTATTTGGATCGCAAGTCATTCTGCTTTACTTAAATCAAATGGTCATCAAGTCAAATTATTTAATGCTACTTTCTATGAAGAATGGTCAATTGATGAAATATCAATAAACACAACTAATGAGCAATATAAACCATCTGCGTATAATCAATATATCACATTAAATAAAGGTGATATATTGCATGATATGCAAAAATTTATTGATGAATATCAACCAGATATAATTTTTTGGTCAGCAATCAGCTCACACAATCATGGAGAAGGCGAGTATGTAAATATTCAGTATGGTTATGAATTAATTCACCAATTAAATACAAAGGCATTAATGATAACTGGAGGGCTTCAGCCAACTGCTAAACCAAAAGAAATGCTAAAAATTTTTCCAAAAGTCAATTATTTTATAGGTGGTGAATCAGAGTTTGTGCTTACAGAAATTGCAGATACATTTAATGATATTCACAAGATATCTAAGATAAAAGGAATTACTTTTTTAGATAATGACATTGCAATTAGTAATCCTAAGCAACAGATTATTAATGATTTAAACACCATACCTTCTTATGATTACTCAGTTTTTGAGGATCAAGTATTTTACAGGCCCTATAATGGAAAGGTTGATAGAGCAGTTGATTATGAGCTATCTAGAGGGTGCATATATGCCTGTAGTTATTGTGTTGAAACAATTATTCAAGAATATTATGGATTTACTGAAGTCAACAAAGGTGTGCTAAAAAATGTCAAAGGATATTTAAGAAACAAAAGTGCGAGCCGAGTTTTTACTGAGCTAAAGGAATTGAATGAAAAATATGGTATTTCATTAATACGCTGTCAAGATACAAACTTTTTAACAATTGATAAGAAAATGCTAGCAGAACTTGCTGTCCTTATGGATGATTCAAGCCTCGACATTAAGCTATATATTGAAACTAGACCAGAAGGAATTAATTCCTTTAGTCTTAAGCAATTAAAAAAATTAAAAGTTGATGCTGTCGGAATGGGTATTGAAGTTTCAGATCAAGAATTTAGAGAAGGAAGTTTAAATAGATTTGCCTCACAAATAAAAATTATTAATGCATTTAAGTCTCTTAGAGAAGAGGGCATTAAAAGAACTGCATATAATATTATTGGGTTACCAGATGAAACTGAAAATATGATAATTGAATCTATAAAGTTTAACACTCTAATAGATCCTGACAATATTACTGTAGCCTTCTATTCCCCATATATTGGAACCCCTGAGCAAAAAAAATCACTTGACCTGAACTATTTTGATGATTACGAATATCATGTAGATTCTTCACTTCGAAGTCATTCCAAGTCCACCCTTGTTGAGAAAGAGACTTTAGAGTTTTATAAAAAGTATTTTATTTACTTTGCAAAAAATGGATTTGATGATATGAAAATGCTAAAGAAACAAGAGGGGATTCAATATTAAGCTTGAAGATAAAGTTGTAATTGGAACGTGGCCTTTGAGTGGTGCTTATGGAAAAGTTGATTTAAAAACTGTTCAAAAAACACTTGAGTATTGCTATGATAATAACTTAAAAGAGTTTGACACTGCTCCCTCATATGGTGATGGATTTATTGAGCACTGTTTAGGGAAAGTATTAAGTAATAAGACTGATGTCTTGATCAATACTAAAATAGGCAATATGCCTTTCAAAAATAAAAGTTTTAAGGTTTCTAATTTGAAAGTCTCTTTAGAACAAAGCCTAAAGAGACTTTCAATAGATTCTATAAATGTTTTATTCTTGCATAATCCTCGCAATGATCTTGATGATCATAAAGGTGTTTTAGAATTCATGAATAAACTGAAGCAAGATGGAAGAATAAAACATAAAGGAATAAGTCTAGCTAAAAATTTTAATTATGACTTTCAATTTCTAAACCAATTTGATGTTATTCAAGATGATGGAAATCTCTTAGATATGAGATTTCTGAACTTAAAATTATCTAATGATGTTAAATTTATGGCCAGATCGCCACTGGCTAGCGGAATATTATCAGGAAAAATTAACAAAGACAGTATCTTTTCATCAGATGACCATAGATCAAGCTGGCTTAAAGATGAAAGATTAAAATCAATTATGAAAAGAGTAGATAAAATTAATGAGGTTTTTGATTTTGAGCTTATTGATCTTGCTAAAGAGTTCATTATTTCAAATGAGAAGATTGATAAGGTAATTTTTGGAGTAAAAAGTCCTAAACATATTGACAGAATTATAAAAAACAAAAGTGAATTTATTTTTGATAATGAGATTAAAGAGAAGTTAGTTCAGCTTTATAAAAATGATTTTGGACTTAATGGTGAAAGTCATTTGGCATTATAGTAAATCTAGGTTTTCAACCTTGCTTTACTTAATATTTGTGATTTTTTTATAAATAAATTTATTATATAAAACGTTAATTAGTTATGTCTGAATTTAAAATTGGTAATATTTTAGTAGGAGACAATCATCCACCTTTAATAATTGCTGAAATTGGTATTAACCATGAAGGCTCACTGGATACTGCAATCGTAATGTCTGATGCTGCTATTCTTGCTGGTGCAAAGGTGATTAAGCATCAAACTCATATTGTCGAAGACGAAATGTCAGATGAGGCAAAGTTAGTAATACCTGGTAATGCTAATGTTTCTATTTATGAGATTATGAAGCGATGTGCTCTTTCTGAAGTTGATGAAAATAGATTAATGCAACATGTAAAAAGTAAAGGCGCTATATTTATAAGTACGCCTTTTTCTAGGAAAGCAGCAAATCGGCTGTCAAAATTTAATATACCTGCATATAAAATAGGTTCTGGAGAGTGTAATAATTACCCACTCATAAGGCATATCGCCAAGCTTGGTAAGCCAATAATACTTAGTACTGGTATGAATTCAATTGATTCTATTAGGCCTTCTGTAGAAATATTTCGAAAAGCTAAACTGCCTTTTGCCTTGCTTCATTGTACTAATGTTTATCCAACACCCCCAGAGCTAATTAGGCTTGGGGCAATTACACGATTAAAGGAGGAGTTTCCAGATGCTGTAGTTGGTTTGTCTGATCATTCATTATCAAATAACCCATGTTTAGGTGCTGTTGCATTAGGAGCGTCTATACTTGAAAGACACTTTACAGATAGAATGGATAGACCTGGACCTGATATTGTCTGTTCTATGAATCCGGCAGCTCTTTCAGCTTTAGTAGAAGGTTCCGATATAATTTTCAAGTCTAGAGGTGGTGATAAAGGCCCTATTAATGAAGAAAAAAGCACAATTGCATTTGCATTTGCCTCTATTGTTGCAATTAAAGATATTCAATATGGTGAAAAACTTACTGAAGCAAATATTTGGGTAAAGAGACCAGGAAATGGCGACTTTAGCTCTAATGACTATGAGAATATTCTTGGCAGAAAAGCTGAGAAAAAAATTTATAAAGGATTTCAGTTAAAGAAATCTGATGTAAATATAAATTAAGACTTATGTCAAAAAAACCTTATAAAATAGTTTTTATTACTGGTACAAGAGCAGATTTTGGTAAGCTCAAGTCATTAATAAAAAAGCTGCAAGCCTCCCCAGAATTCGAATTACACATTTTTGTTACTGGTATGCACATGCTGACCAAGTATGGCTATACATGTGATGAAATTGATAAATGTGAATTCCCAAATATATATAAATATGTTAATCAAAATGCAGGTGATAGTTTGGACCATATTCTTGCTAAAACAATTTCTGGATTATCTGGTTATGTAAGAGAAATATTACCTGATTTAATGATTGTACATGGTGATAGAGTTGAAGCATTAGCAGGAGCATCGGTGGGAGCGTTAAATAATATTTTGACTGCTCATATTGAAGGTGGTGAAGTCTCAGGAACGATTGATGAATTAATTAGACACGCAGTTACTAAATTATCACATATACATTTTGTATCACATAATATCGCAAGAAATCGATTGGTCCAACTTGGTGAGGAACTTGAAAGAATTTATCTGATTGGCTCTCCAGATGTTGACTTAATGAGCCAAAATTCTTTGGTACCAATCGATAAAGTTAAAAGTCGTTATGAATTTAATTTTGATGAGTATGCTATTCTGATGTTTCACCCTGTAACTTCAGAGTTAGATGTTCTTAAAGATCAAGTCAAAGTTATTGTTGATGCAGTAATTAATTCAAATCTAAACTATATTGTTATTTTTCCTAATAATGATCCAGGTACCGATTTAATAATAAAAGAATATGAAAGATTTTTAAATAATTCTCGTTTTAAAATTTACCCCTCTGTAAGATTTGAATATTTTTTAAGTCTACTTAATAGTGCTAAATTTATAATTGGTAATTCAAGTGCAGGTGTTTGTGAGGCTCCTTATTTTGGTATTCCAACGATTGATCTAGGAACTAGGCAAAATAACCGATTAAATCGCGAGTCAGTTTCTAATATAGAAATTAAAGCTAATCAAATTAAGGATACAATTAGGCAACTATATGGCTTAAATTTTAAGCCAGAGGAACTCTTAGGTGATGGTAATAGCCATCAAAAATTTTATAATGCATTGATTTCTCAAAAATTTTGGACTACAAAAATACAAAAATATTTTATTGATCGAAAGATTAGTAATGACAACAACATAATAAAGGACGGTATAAATAATGATTAAGAATGTTACTCTTGGGCTACCTAAGAAGGTTATTTTTTGTAAAAAGTGTGTTATATCAAATCAAAAACCTAATTCAGAAGTTGAAATAAAAAGTAAATTTAAAAAGAAAAAAAGTACTCAAAATATTGATGAAAATGGAATTTGTAATGCTTGTAAATATGCAACTATAAAAGAATCTATAGACTGGGATGCAAGAGAAAATGAATTAGTTAAATTACTTGATAAACATAGAAAGAATGATGGGTCTTACGATTGTATAGCGCCTTCAAGTGGAGGAAAAGATAGTTGCTATGTTGCTCATATATTAAAATATAAATATAATATGAACCCACTTACTGTTACTTGGGCTCCTCATGAATTTACTCAAATAGGTTGGGATAATTTTCAAAACCTACTAAACTCTGGTTTTGACAATATTCTAGTAACTCCTAATCGTAACGTACATAGAAAATTAACAAAGCATTCTTTTTTGAACTTGCTTCATCCATTTCAGCCTTTCATTGTTGGTCAAAAAATTGCTGCTCCAAAAGTAGCAATAAAATATAAAATCCCTCTTATTATTTATGGTGAAAACCCAGCGGAGTATGGAAATAAAATTGAGGATAATGATAATCCAATGATGGATACGTCTTATTTTTCTGTAGATAAATCAGAACTTAATGATTTTTATTTATCGGGCCTATCCAAATCAGAATTAATCAATAAAAAAATACTTACTGAGAAAGATTTTAATTTTTATGCCCCAATAGATTCAGAAGAAGTTAAAAAAAATAATATAGAAATTCACTATATGAGTTATTATAAAAAGTGGGATCCTCAAGAAAATTATTACTATGCCTCAGAGCATACTGGCTTTAAGTCAAATACAGAGCGAACACAAGGAACCTACTCAAAGTATAGTAGTATTGATGATGCTATCGATGGCTTTCATTATTTCACCACTCTTATTAAATTTGGCATTGGTCGAGCTACATATGATTCTGCTCAGGAAATCAGAAATGGAAAAATTACTAGAGAAGAAGGTGTTCAACTTGTGGAAAAATATGATCAAGAGTTTCCAAACAAATATTTTAAAGACTTTTTAAAATACATATCGCTAACAGAAGATGAATTTCATGAAACAATTGATAGCTTTCGAGCGCCTCATCTTTGGGTAAAAAAACATGGGGAATGGGTATTAAAAAATCCAGTGTCTAATATTTTATAATTAACCTATTTAAAAATGAGAAACATTCGTCTTATTGCACGACTTGATATTAAAGGCCCAAACTTAATAAAACCTATTAATCTTGAAGGGCTGCGTGTAATAGGCTCGCCAAATGAGTATGCGCTGCGTTATTATAATCAAGGAATAGATGAGTTGATATACATGGATAGTGTTGCAAGTTTGTATGGTCGAAATAGCCTTGGCGATATAGTTAAAAATGCTGCTCAAGATATTTTTGTTCCTATTACGGTTGGTGGTGGAATAAGATCCATAGATGATGTTACGGAAATGTTAAGATGCGGAGCTGATAAGGTTGCCGTTAATTCAGCAGCTGTAAAAAATCCTACACTTATTTCAGATATAGCTCAAAGGTTTGGTAGTCAATGCATGGTTTTATCAATAGAGGCAAAAAGGATTGCCTCAGATGTCTGGGAAGTATATATTGATAATGGTCGTGAACGTACCGATTTAGATGTAATTGAGTGGGTTAAAAGAGGCGTAGAGTTAGGTGCTGGAGAAATACTATTGACCTCTATAGACCAGGAAGGTACGCGCAAAGGTTTTGATATATCATTGGTTCAGTCTGTTACAAACCAAGTTTCAGTCCCCGTAATCGCGAGTGGTGGAATGGGTCATAAAGAAGATTTTATTGATGTTGTTTCTGAGGGACGTGCAGATGCTGTAGCCATAGCTGATATTTTTCATTATAAAAGAGAGACGGTACAAAGTGTGCGTCGTGCGGCAATATTAAATGGTATAAAGGTAAGAGATATATGAATAAGTTTGATATAACTGTAATTGATTATGGTGTTGGTAACCTATTAAGTGTTAAGCGAGGATTCGAGCATTGTGGTGCAAAGGTAAACATAACTGACGATAAGAATTTGATCATGTCTGCTTCTCGTGTTGTTTTACCTGGTGTTGGAGCTTTTTCTAATGCAATGGATGGATTAAAAAATTCAGGTCTTGACGAAACTGTGCATGAAATTGTTAAAGAGGAAATACCTTTATTAGGAATTTGCTTAGGAATGCAGATGTTATTGGATGAAAGTGAGGAATTTGGCTTGTCTAAAGGTCTTGGTATTATTCCTGGCAGAGTGATCTCTATACCTCCATTAGATATAGATAATAATAGTCAAAAAATCCCGCATATTGGGTGGAGCTCTCTAGTCCCACCTGACGGGAAAAAATCATGGGATGGAGCATTATTGAATGACATTAAACCTGGCGACTCTGTGTATTTCGTTCACTCCTTTATGGCAAATACTGTTGTGCCTGAACATCTGATTGCAAACTGTCTTTATGGTGGAATAAATATACCTGCTGTTATAGGAAAAGGTAGAACAGTTGGATGCCAATTTCATCCTGAAAAAAGTGGTGAAATAGGTCTTAAAATTCTGCGTCAATTTTTGTTATTGTGAAAATTCTTGCATTAATAACTGCTCCTTCAGGATCAAAACGTATTCCTAATAAAAATAGAAAAAAATTATATGGAAAGCCTTTAATTAACTGGAGTATTGATGTTGCTAAAAATATCGATGATATTTGTGACATTTTAGTTTCAACTGATAGCCCCATTATTGCTGAGATTGCAAATAATGCAGGTGCTTTAGTACCATGGTTGCGGCCAGAAGAGATGGCTACAGATTCTTCTTCATCTGTTGATGCCAGTTTGCATGCACTAGATTGGTATCAGGCTGAGATTGGTAAAGTGGATGGATTACTATTACTACAACCTACCTCTCCATTTCGCACAGAGGAAAATATAAAAAAAAGTATAGAACTATTTTTTAAACATAAAATGAAGTCAGTTGTGAGTTTTTCAACAGTAAGTGAACATCCTTTATGGTGCTATAAATTAGAAAAAGGCTCTATGAAGCCTTTTATTGTTAATAATCATGAGCATTTACAGTCCCAAGATTTGCCGCCTTTATATGTATTAAATGGGTCTATTTATCTTATAACTCCTAATGAGTTAAGAAAAAATAAATCATTCTATAAAGGCAATATTATTCCTTATATAATAGATAGTCCCATGGAAAGTATTGATATTGATAACCAATGGGATTGGGAATTGGCAGAAATGTTTTGCAAAAAAAAAGAGCTTGAAGTTGATGATCATGATCAGGCTTGAATTAACGACCTCTTCCTTATCGAGATGTTAATCAAAAGTTATAAACGAATAATCTTATTGATGAAAATATTATATTAGTAGCGAACTAAAAATAAAAAAAATTAAGAATTTAAGTTTAACTTCTTAATGCTATTTGGGTTTATGTTTTATCTATATTGCTGATTTTTTTTAATTATGTTTAATTAATGAGGTAAGAATTTTGATTATAGGATCAGGGCTTATTGGTAGTGCTTTTGAGAGCTCAAAGCATAAGTTCAAAAATACTTGTATTTATGCATCTGGAGTCGCTAACTCAAATTCTTCAGATTATAATGACTTTAAAAGAGAAAAAGACCAGCTTTTATTTTCCTTATCCAAATATCATAAGTTAAGAAGATTCTATTATTTTAGTTCATGTAGTGTATATGATAATGATCAAAACCACACACCATATGTAAAACATAAATTACATATGGAAAATCTGGTTATTAAAAATACTAATGGAGTAGTAATTCGACTTCCTCAAGTTGTAGGTAAAAGTGAAAATCCTCACACGTTAACAAATTTTATATATTCATCAATCAAGAATCAAAAGCAATTTTCACTTTGGAAAAAAGCAAAGCGTAACTTAATAGACGTGGAAGATGTTGTTAAAATTATAGCAGCTTTGGATATAGTTGATATTAACAAACCTATTTTGAATGTTGCAAATGTGAAAAATTATAAAATAATGGATATAGTTACTGAGTTTGAAAAAATTATTGGGTTAAAAGGCATTTTTAAAACAGTAGATTTGGGTTCTGAATATGACATAGATATTGCAGATATTTGCACTCTAGTTGTTGAAATTCAATCAATTTTTGATGATCATTACCTTGCAAAACTATTACGTAAATATTACTAATTTGAGGAAATTTTAATTACACTATACTTGTTACAGATTAAAAAATGGTCTATCTGGTATAACATTATTATTAATGAAAAATTATAAAGGTAGCAATAAATGATTAAAAAATGTCTTTTCCCTGCAGCTGGCTATGGAACCCGTTTCTTACCTGCTACAAAAGCAGTGCCAAAAGAAATGCTCCCAATCCTGACTAAACCTTTATTACAATATGGTGTAGAAGAGGCCTTATCTGCCGGCATAACCAACATGGCAATTGTTACAGGTAGAGGTAAGAGAGCGATTGAGGATCACTTTGATAATGCATTTGAGCTTGAAATGCAATTAAACGGAACTTCAAAAGAGCACTACTTAAAAGAAATCCAAGAGATAATTAAGTGCTCGACCTTTACCTATATTCGCCAGAAACAAATGCTGGGATTAGGTCATGCTATTCTCACTAGCGAACCCCTTATTGGAAATGAGCCTTTTGCTGTAGTTCTAGCAGATGATCTATGCGATTGCAATGAAAGTGGGGTTATTTCACAATTGATTGAAATATATGACCGATATAAATGTTCAGTTATAGCCATTGAAGAAGTTCCAAGGGACCAAACTAACAAATATGGAATTATTTCTGGCAACCTAATCGATAAAACGGATAATACCTATCGTGTAACTGATATGATTGAGAAACCCGAGCCAAAAGATGCGCCAACTAACATGGCAATTATTGGACGATATATCCTAACGCCTGATATTTTTAATATTCTTAAAAATATCAGGCCCGGTAAAAATGGGGAGATTCAAATTACTGATGCTCTAAATGTTCAAGCAAAACAAAACAAGGTTATTGCCTATAAATTCAAAGGAAAGCGTTTTGATTGCGGAGGGGTAAAAGGGTACATTGAAGCAACCAACTTCTTTGCTATAAAAAAAGGATTCATTTAGCCTTAGAATCAACTAAGATTATGTAATAACTTGGTTCATTTGTCTAAGCTAATTATTCCAGAAAAGAATCTTATCACTATATTTACAGTTTTATTATTGGATACTAATAACTTAATTCAGTATTATCTTTAATTTTTCTTATAATCACTTTATTCCAAAACATATAGCCTACAAAAATTATTAGAAATCCAGAAAACATAACCCATTCAGCTGCCTCATATATCTCACCTAAGATTCCAACTACTGCCATTAATAAAGAAAATAACAATATTATTAGAAGGACACTTCTCTCTTTAATGCCTAGTTGCAGAAGCAAGTGATGCATATGGAGCGTATCCGCTTTAAATGGTGAGTTACCAGATACTATTCTATTGATAAAAATTGAAACCATATCAATAAGTGGAGCCGCAAATAACCACAGTGCTGTTACAGGTTTAAATACTTGGGACTCTCCCTGAGAAAAATCTAATAACAACCAGACAATACCTACCCCAATAAACATACTTCCTGAGTCCCCCATAAAAATGCGCTTGCTTGCAGCCACACCAATACAAAGATTGAAAATCGAAAAGATTGGAAGAATTGAACAAAATATTATTGGAATCCATAAATTTTGATAAGGGATATTGCCAATAGAAAGGAGCAAAATAGCAATAAAAGTAATCAGGCTATTTCCTGCAGCAAGGCCATGAATCCCATCTGCCATATTCACAGCATTAATTCCTGCAATTATTGCTATCACTGTAATTAAATACGCCCATCCATTAAGCATAACTTCACCAGATCCAAATAGGTTACCAAATGATAGAATGCTCAACTGACCTCCTGAAACAATAATTACTGCAACTAAACCTTGAAACATAAAACGAAGTAGGATAGAGATATCATGATGATCATCCAAAACCCCAATACTTACAAGAATAATTGATACCAGTAAAAAATAATTAAAGTTATGCAGATTATTTGGTAATACTAAGATAGTTACTAACATACCAAAAAACATCGCCAATCCACCAATAAGGGGTACAGAACCAACATGCAATTTTCGATCATTAGGCTTATCTGTATGATTAATACGTATTGCAAAAGGTCGCAGAAGAACTATTGCAGTAAAAGTGCAGAATATAGCAATTAAGACTGGATAAATATATTTTATAAATTCAATAAACATAAAATATTAACTAACACACCTCAAAGTTACATAAAAATTAGATGAAGGATTATCGACCTTAGACTAATTACTTATTAATAAAAAGGATACCAGCGAACCTTATTTATTACAATGATTTAATCAAACTCTAACTATTAACCCAAAATGTTTTTAACTTCAGTGAAGATTAATAACAGCATGTATCAAATAATGAAAATCATACTCATTTTATATTCATGCAATTTTTGACTGGTTGTCAAATAAACATATTACTTTTTATAGTTGTAAAAAGATTATCTCAAACTTT
>Ga0115001_10002186_pt1 | contig 15054 bp, 14 predicted proteins | sample ArcticOcean_MG_C_12_FD_89869 | JGI IMG/M metagenome (GOLD analysis project Ga0115001, IMG submission 89869) | Marine microbial communities from western Arctic Ocean - ArcticOcean_MG_CB8_130 | ecosystem: Environmental > Aquatic > Marine > Oceanic | place: Arctic Ocean: Canada Basin | collected... | reverse complement strand
AGATGACTTTATGCACTCCATGGAAGAAGGTGGATGGGATCTTCAAAAGGTTGACAAGTCAATCATGAAGGAATCTAAAGCAACTTTCGTATTTGGACAAATGAACGAGCCACCTGGAGCACGTGCAAGAGTTGCATTGTCTGGACTAACAATTGCCGAATATTTCCGTGATGGTGCAGGAGATGGCCAAGGAAAAGATGTATTATTCTTCGTGGATAACATTTTCAGATTTACACAAGCGGGTTCTGAAGTGTCGGCACTTCTAGGACGTATGCCTTCTGCAGTAGGATACCAACCAACATTAGCAACCGAAATGGGAGCGATGCAGGAACGTATAACCTCTACAAAGAAAGGGTCAATTACATCTGTTCAAGCGGTATATGTACCTGCAGATGATTTAACAGATCCTGCCCCCGCAACAACATTTGCTCACTTGGATGCAACCACAGTATTGTCTCGTAAAATTGCTGAACTTGGTATCTATCCTGCGGTAGATCCTTTAGATTCTACATCACGTATTTTGACTGCTGATATTTTAGGAGATGAACATTATGACTGTGCGCAACGTGTAAAAGAATTGTTACAACGTTATAAAGAATTACAAGATATTATTGCCATTCTTGGAATGGAAGAATTATCTGAAGAAGATAAATTAGCTGTTGGACGCGCACGTCGTGTACAACGTTTCTTGTCTCAGCCGTTCCATGTTGCTGAACAATTTACAGGGCTTAAGGGTGTGCTGGTTGATATTAAGGAAACAATCAAAGGTTTTAATATGATTATGGACGGTGAATTAGATCGGCTTCCAGAAGCAGCTTTCAACTTAAAAGGAACCATTGAAGAAGCGATTGAAGCTGGAGATAAAATGTTAGCTGAAGCCTAAAAAATAAACTATGTATTTAGAAATTATAACTCCCGAATTAACAGTATTCAAAGGCGAAATAGACAGCGTCTCTGTTCCTGGTATAAATGGTGATTTTGAAATGCTAAATAATCACGCAGCAGTCGTCTCGATCCTAAAACAAGGCGTTGTAAAGATTACGGGTGATATTACTCTAAATGATTCAAATAAATCAGTTTTTGAAAAAAACGGAAAAGGGTATTGGTATACCATCAAATCAGGCGCAATTGAAATGAATGCTAATAAAATTATTATACTGGCAGATTAAACCTCAATCGGCTCTAAAACTTAAAGCTCAAACAGATGTTTGAGCTTTTTTATTTCCCTGGAAATTTTGATTTACGTTTTTCTAAAAAAGCTGTGGTACCCTCTTCAAAATCTTCAGTTTCGAAACACTTTCCAAATTCTGATATTTCGACTTCAAAACCATTAACACCATCTATATAGTGGGCGTTGACTGCTTTTATCGCGGCACTAATCGCTATAGGGGAATTAGACTTAATTTTATTCGCAAGTTCATAACATGTTGTTAGTAATTCCAATTGAGGCACCACATAATTAACTAGCCCACAGTCAAGTGCTTTTTTCGCATCAATCATACTTGCTGTCATGATAAGTTCTAAGGCTCGTCCCTTGCCTACAAGTTGTGCTAATCGCTGTGTGCCTCCATAGCCTGGAATAAGGCCAAGAGATGTTTCGGGGAGTCCCATACGGGCATTTTCACTGGCAACTCTAAAGTGAGCAGACATTGCTAACTCCAAGCCGCCGCCAAGTGCAAATCCATTAATGGCAGCAATAACAGGTGTGCTAAGGGTTTCAACAAAATCAAACAACAACTCTTGGCCTTCTTTAGACAATAAGCGTCCCTGTTCGGATCCAAAATGAGCAAACTCACTAATATCGGCTCCCGCTACAAAAGCCTTTTCCCCACCACCGGTAATAATTATTACCAGAGTGTCAAAATCACTTTCTGCAGCGTTGAATGCCGAGTGTAGCTCCAAAATAGTCGCTCTATTTAACGCGTTAAGTTTTGTAGGTCTGTTTATTGTAATGGTCGTGATGCCGTCACTAAATTCACTAATAATATTGTTATAATTCATTTTGAGTATGTTTAGGAAACCGGACCGTAAACTCACTTCCCTCACCAATAACTGTTGAGAAGGAAATGCTTCCGTTATACGTTTCGATAATGTTTTTTATCATTGGCAGTCCAAGGCCCATGCCACTCGTTTTGGTGGTGAATCTTGGTTCAAAAATCTTACTTTCAATAGACTCTGTAATTCCATTGCCATTGTCTTTAACCTCAATAACTACATCGGTATCGTCGGAAGAAATAAGAATCCTAATCTTTGAGGTGCGATCATCAGGAATAGACTGAATTGCATTCTTTACTAAATTTGTGATAATTCTAATAAGCTGTGAGCGGTCAAAATTAGCCATAATTTGAGATTCATTTGACGTGAATTCAACATCACTGTCAGGGAATATATCTAAGGCTAGTTCAACCACTTCAATAACATTTAAAAACTCTAGTTTTTGTGCCGGCATTTTTGCGAAGTTTGAAAAAGCGGAGGCAATTGAACTCATGGTGTCAATTTGTTGAATGAGGGTTTTTGAATATTCGTCTACTTTTTTGTGAATACTGGGGTCCTCTGGGTCAAATTTCCGCTGGAAACTTTGGACACTTAATCGCATTGGTGTTAGTGGGTTTTTGATTTCATGAGCCACTTGCTTCGCCATTTCTCGCCAGGCTTGCTCGCGTTCGCTCGTCGCCAGTTTTTTAGCGCTTTCCTCTAAATCATCAATCATACTGTTGTAAGACTCTACTAGGGCAGAAACTTCAAGGCTGGCCCCTACTAACTCGATTTTTTGATTGTTTTTTTCCAAACGGGTTCCTTTCATTTTTTCACGTATCGTTTGTAAAGATTTAGTAATGTATTTGGACACAAAATACGCAAATGCGATCGCTACTAAAATCATGATAATATACGCGTAACTTAATCGAATTAGAAACTCATTGAGCTGGCCGTCATTTAAACTATCATCGTCAAAATAAGGAACGTTTAATATGCCTAATGGTTTGGCGTTGTTATCTGAAAGTACTAGATAAGACGAGCGATAATCGCCTCCTAGGCGTTTGTTTTTTTCTACAAAACGCTTTGAAACACTTTGATTGAGTTGGATGAGTATGTCTGCCGATAAATAGGTGTCAATTATCGTGTTTTCAAACCTTGGCTTGGACATTTTTATCAGAGTCCCTTCCAGATCATATAAATTAAAACTTACATTGTGAATATTCGCTATCTCGTATATTTTGTCCTTAAAAATGAGAAATAAGTTTTCCGTTTTCACCTCCCAGGTAGTTTCTTTTAAGACGTAATTTATACTCGAAACAAGCTGTGCTTCTTTTCGCTCCAATCGCTGGCGATGGTAGTCTTGAGACTGCTCACTATATTGTATAATAGTCACTGCTGCAATAAGAATAGAGGCCACGACAACCAACATAATCATGAAGAGAAAAATACGAGACCTTAAGGACAGCTTACGCTTTGGCATAAAAGTATACTTTTGTTAAATATAAAGAAAAATAATAAGTCGTTGACTTATTTAATCACTACGAACGTTTTCTTTTGTATAGTTTTATTCCGAGCATTAAAAGCAACGCTAACCCAATAAGCCCCAACAGTCCATAGGCCATATTAAGAGTGCTTTTTAGCAATACTAAAAAGACGACTGCAAAAAGAATCAGGGTTGCGCCTTCATTCCAAACACGCATAAAATTAGAGCTGTACTTTATTTTATTCGCTTGTAATTCTTTAAAAATGAAGTGTGTTTTAAGATGATAAATAGCTAAAAGCACTACAAAGCCTAGCTTAGCATGCATCCAAGGTTGCTCTAGCCAATAAGGCGCAAGTACCAAGAGCCAGCTTCCGAAGATAATCGCTAGAATAGCCGATGGCCATGTGATAATAAACCATAAGCGTTTGGCCATTATTTTTAATTGATCTGTTAATATTTCTTTTTCTGGAGCGGACTTTTTGGTCGCTTCTATATGATAAATAAAAATACGGGGGATATAAAATAAGCCTGCAAACCAAGTGATTACAAAAATAAGGTGAAGGGATTTGATATAGTTATAATAGTCCATAATTATGTTTTTGAAATTAATTTCACTGAGACTTCTCTGTATAATACATAGGCAGTTACTAAGGTAGAGAGTATGTCAGAAACTGGAAATGCGATCCATACACCAAGCTCACCATACCACAAAGGAAGGATGAAAATTAGAGGAATGAAGAAAAAACCTTGCCTAGAAAGCGTTAATAATAGTGCAGGTATGGCCTTTCCGACAGCTTGAAAATAAGCTGCCCCAATTAATTGAATCGCTATAATAGGAGTCGCTGCAAACACCCAGCGCATGGCCGTAGGCGTTTTTTCAATCACCAATGGGTCGGTCGTAAACATGCGTGTGATTAGTTCTGGAAAACCAATGAGGAGTACAAAAACAAGTGAAGCCATTACCATTGCGTATATAATCGCTACTCGAATGGTTTGCTTTACACGATCATAATTTTCTGCTCCATAATTATATCCGGCAATTGGGACAAATCCTTGTGTGATTCCAAAAACAGGAAACAAAGCAAACATTAGCATTCTAGAGACGATGGCATAGGATGTTACAGAGGTTTCACCGCCAAAATCAAATAAAATATTGTTCATCAATAAATAAGTAATACTAACAACAGCTTGCCTTGAAAGTGTGACCGATCCTAAATTACTAATTTCCGACACTATTGATTTTTGAAGTTTAAAGTGCGGTAATGCAATTTTCATTTCAGAGTTCTTTGAAACGAAAAACCAAAAAATAAACACAAAACAAAGAACATAGGAGCCTGTTGTTGCCCAGGCGGCGCCCATCATTCCCAAATCCATGACGTTAATAAGAAGAACATCCAACAATAGATTTGTAATAGAAGGTATCATCATGGCGTACATGGCAAACTTCGGCTTGCCCTCTGCCCTGATAACCGTATTTCCCATCATTGATAGCGCCAGAAAAGGAACGCCATACAAAACAATACGGTAATATATTTTAGCGGGTTCAAATATCGTTCCCTTACCTCCAAAAGCTGGGATAATGCCGTCTATATAATACAACCCGAAAAAAACCAACGTAAAGGTCAAAACAATGGTCATGGTAATTTGATTCCCAAATGTTTTTAATGCTTTGGGTTTCTCATGAGCACCAAGTGCCCTGGAGATTATAGAAGAACCTCCTATCCCAATTGACATTCCTAAAGCAGCAATAAAAAATGAAACCGGCAATACAACGTTAATAGCTGCTATTGCTTGCGAACCAATCCAATGCCCCACAAATATTGTGTCGACCAAAATATTAAGCGACATGACCAATATACCAATAGAGGCGGGCACCGCTTGCTTGATCAGTAATTTACCGATAGATTCGTTGCCAAAGCTATTTGAAGCGGATGGGTTCATTGATTTTAATTATTTTGAAGACCATTCTGTGACCCATTTTGCCAAAAGAGACACCCAAGCAGGGTCATCATTCAAGCAAGGAATCGTTGTAAAGTCTTTGCCGCCAACTTCATGGAATATCTCCTCCCCTTCCATAGCAATTTCTTCAAGAGTTTCTAAACAATCGCTTACAAATGCCGGGGTGGCAATGGCCATCGACTTCGTTCCTTCTTTTCCTAAACGTTCAATCGTTCGATCGGTATAAGGACGCAACCAGGGATCAAAGCCTAAACGTGACTGAAAGGAAGTTGAATAGACGGATGCTTCAAGTCCTAGCTCTTCACCGACTAAACGGGTAACCTCAAGACACTGGTGTTTGTAGCAATATGCGTGAGCTGCTGAGGGGGTTACACAACAAGACTTGTCTATCTTACAATGCGATTTTGTGATGTCGCTTTTACGAATGTGACGCTCAGGAATTCCATGATAAGAAAAAAGTAAATGTTCGTATTTTTTCCCTTTCAAAGAGGCTTTTATAGTATTAGATAAAACTTTAATATACTCGGGATTATTATAAAAAGGGGGTAAATCTGATAATTTAAGTTCTGGAAAATATTGATCTCTTAGTTCTTTTGCTAAAACCAGTATTGTTTCCGTAGTCGCCATGGCGAACTGTGGGTATAATGGGATTATCAAAACCTCATCAACACCTTGATTTACAAGCTTTTGAAGTCCGTTTTTAATGGTCATACTACCATAACGCATGGCCAGTGCTGTTGGCACTTCGACCTCTTCCTTTAGCTTATTTTCTAAGCGTTCCGATAAAACGATTAAGGGTGACCCGTCTTCCCACCATATTTTACTGTAGGCTTTGGCTGATATTTTAGGGCGAGTGTTTAAAATAATTCCTTTGACTAATAGCGTTCGGGCCCATTTTGGAACATCAATGACGCGTTCATCCATGAGAAATTCTCCTAAATACTTTTTGACATCTTTGGGTGTTGGGCTGTCTGGTGACCCGAGATTTACTAACAAAACTCCTTTCATGGTAATTAATTTAGGGATTGAATATATTTTTTTGGGGTAGTCCCATATTGTTTTTTAAATGCAGAAATAAAATGACTGGCGGTGCTGTACCCGACTTTAAGGCCTACTTCATTAACATTGTGTGCGCCTGACTCTAAAAGCTTTCGGGCGACTTCCATTTTGTAATCAAATAAAAATCCGAAAACGGTGGTTCCGTAAATTTGCTTAAACCCTTCTTTTAACTTTTTTAAACTCAAGTCGATCTCTGACGCTAAAGCAGTTAATGTTGGAGGTTCTAATATGCGGTCAATCATAATATCTTTGGCTTGTCGAATTTTAACCACATTTGACTCATCCACAAGAAAAGGACACTGTTCGATATTAGCATCTTCACCTCTATTAAAATATAAGCTCAACAACTCATAAGCCTTCCCTTTAAAGTATAAAGACTTGATCGTTGAATTTAAGTTGTAATTAATAAGTTGATTTAATACAATCGCTGTAGATGGGGATATCTGTCCGTCCTTGTAATACTTTTTATCTTGATTTCCATCGCTTAAAAAAGTAATGTAATCCGCTTCATGTGAAAATAAACCGTGGAATTTCTTAATTGATATCAAAACCGAGACTACCCATGTATTGGGGTCAACCTCCAAGTTTATAGGCAGGTCCCTTTGAGGGTTATAGAGTAACAATGAGTTTTCTTCTGAAATATTAAGCCCGTAAGTCCCGTTATTAAATACAAATCGACACTGTCCTTTCAAACAAAAGTGAAACTGTATAAAAGAGCTATCTATCTCTTTTTCAAGAAGTTGAACCTCTGAAGATTCGTTTTGACAGGTCATTACAACAAAACCGGCCTCAATCTCCGTTTCTAAAAATGACCCTTGAGCGATGTTTTTTGCTTTAGCAACCGCTGTTCGGATTTGGTTATTATTTAGATTCATTATAAATAAAATTTAAGTATTATAACGTTTTACTTCTGCAAAAATAAGAAATTATTCAAAAATAACTAAATAAAGGCCGTAAACCTCTAAACGACAAATAAAGTTCTTCTAGCGTTATTTTTTGAAAATCAAAGCCCCTACTTTTGTGTCAATATATATCCCCATATATAATGGAAAAATTTAATGAATCTGTTAGTACCTATTTTTATGTTATTGGCCTTAGTTATAAAAAAGCAGATGCCCACCTCCGCGGTGAATTTAGTTTAGATCACGATGCTAAAACAAATTTGCTGCTCCAGGCCAAATCTAGTCATATTGAGAGTCTTGTTGCAACATCGACATGCAACCGAACCGAAGTCTACGGCTTTGCTAGACATCCCTACGAACTCATAAAACTTCTATGTGACAACACAAAAGGAACTGTTGAAGATTTCCAAAGCGTTGCCTATATTTATAAAAGTAGTGATGCCATTCAGCATATGTTTCGAGTTGGTGCAGGTTTGGACAGTCAAATTCTCGGAGATTTCGAAATTATAAGCCAACTAAAATTAAGTGCTAAAGTTTCAAAAAAACACGACCTTTTAAACGCATTTCTTGAGCGTCTAATTAATTCGGTGATCCAAGCTAGTAAACGAATAAAAACCGAAACAAAACTGTCTTCTGGAGCGACCTCTGTCTCTTTTGCTTCCGTTCAATACATAAAGAAAACGGTTGAAGCCATTTCTTCGAAAAACATTTTACTCTTTGGAACTGGAAAAATTGGAAGAAACACTTGTGAAAACCTAATAAAGCATACCAAGAACGAACACATTACTCTTATAAACAGAACCCGCGACATAGCAGATAAAATTGCAGGGAAATTTAAAGTGCTTGCAAAAGACTTCAGTCAGCTTAAAGAAGAAATTGGCAAATCAGACATTCTGATTGTAGCCACCGGGGCACAAAACCCAACAATTGACAAGCACCTTATTCAAAATAAAAAACCGTTGCTAATCCTTGACCTTTCGATTCCTAAAAATGTAGATGAAAATGTCACAGAACTCCCAATGGTGACATTGGTTCATTTAGATCATTTATCACAAATGACAGATGAAACCTTAGAAAAAAGAAAGCAATTTATACCCGTAGCGGAAAGTATTATTACTGAAATAAAAACAGATTTTGAAGCATGGCTAGATAATCGAAAGTTTGCACCCACCATCAAAGCGCTGAAAGAAAAACTTCAGGTGTTTGCGACTGCTGAGGTTGATACCCAACGAAAAAAAATAAACGAGTTTAATGAAGCGCAAGCAGAATTAATAAGCGCTAACATCGTTCAAAAAATAACTAACCACTTTGCATACCATCTTAAAGACGACTCTTTGTCTTCGGACGATAGTCTTGAGTTAATAAAAAAGGTGTTTCAATTAGATTCAAAAAAATATGTCTAAAATTATTCGAATTGGAACTCGTGACAGCGATCTTGCGCTTTGGCAAGCTAAAACCGTGCAGTCACAGCTGGAACATCTAGGGCACCAATCCGTACTAGTCCCTGTAAAGTCAACTGGAGATTTAGTGTTAAACCAACCCATCTATGAACTAGGGATCACAGGTGTTTTCACACGAACACTAGACATTGCTTTAATTAATGAAGAAATTGATATTGCAGTGCACTCCCTAAAAGATGTACCTACTGTTTTACCGGAAGGCGTTGTTCAAGCCGCGGTGTTAAAGCGAGGAAATATTAGAGACACCTTGGTGTTTAAAACAAATGAAGAGTTTTTGGCCCAAAAAGAGGCGGTAATTGCCACGGGAAGCCTAAGACGACAAGCGCAATGGCTAAACAGATACCCTACACACACGACGGTAGGAATACGAGGCAATGTAAATACCCGTTTAGAAAAACTAGAAGAAAGTGATTGGAATGGGGCCATTTTTGCGGCTGCTGGTTTGGGTCGCCTCAACTTAACTCCTGAAGATTCGGTAAATCTAGAATGGATGGTTCCGGCCCCTGCTCAAGGAGCTGTGATGATTGCAACGCTAAAATCAAATACGGAAGCCTTTGAAGCATGTGCGACGCTCAACCACGAAGAAACAGAAATATCAACGACCATTGAACGCCTATTTCTAAACAAGTTAGAAGGCGGATGTAGCGCTCCTATTGGCGCACTTGCATACATCAAAGAAGAAGAAATTCACTTTCACGGAATTATTCTTAGCCCTGACGGTACTAAAAAGATTGAAGCAAAACGAACAGCTAAACTTGGAGAGCACCACACACTCGTTGATGATTGCGTAGAGTTTATCCTAAGTCGTGGTGGTAAAAACTTAATTGGAACCACCGCAAAAGTAGAGAGGCCAACAACTGTTTTTTCCTCAAAATTATTAAGCCCCGGACAAAAAGACTTATTTAATAACAAGCTTACTATTGGAAGCTCAGACTTTATAAAAACTGCAGCGAATCGTATCAAACCTGTTGTGATGAAGGCAACCCACCAGAATGTAGTCATATCAAGCAAAAATGGAGTCGATGCCATTTTAAACAATTGCCCTGTTGAAGACTTAAATTTTAAAACTATTTACTGTGTAGGCAGACGAACAAAACGCCTTATTGAGCAAAAAATTGGACCTGTAAAACATACAGAGAAAAATGCCAAAGCGCTCGCCAATCATCTGGTTGAATTTATGGATGGTTCTGAAGTTAGCTATTTTTGCAGTGACATTCGAATGGATGACTTACCGTCTATTTTGGGGGAAGGCAATATTAAGGTGGAAGAAATTGAAGCTTACAGCACCAAGCTTGAGGCGCCTAAACTGGCAGACTCTATCGAAGGGGTCATGTTTTACAGCCCATCTACAATTCAAAGTTTTTTACAACAAAACAAGCCTAGCTGTGTTGCGTACTGTATCGGTGAAAGTACTGCCAAAGAAGCAAGGAAACACTTTAAAGAAGTTCGAGTTGCAAAAATACCAACTGTGGAAAGTGTCATCGAACTCGTCAATCAAAATTATATCTAAAACGTTATGATAAAAAACGACTTATTTTTAAAAGCACTTAAAGGAGAAACGGTAGAACGACCACCGGTTTGGATGATGCGTCAAGCAGGTCGTTATTTACCCGAATTCATTGCCATTCGTGAAAAATATGATTTTTTTACACGATGTCGCACTCCTGAACTGGCAAGTGAAATCACCGTACAACCCATAAGAAGATATGGGATGGATGCCGCTATTTTGTTCTGTGATATTTTGGTCATCCCGCAAGCCATGAATATCGAGGTTCAAATGAAACCTAATTTTGGACCTTATTTACCAAACCCTGTACGAACACAAAAAGACGTAGATAATGTTATCGTTCCAGATGTAACCGTAGAATTGGACTATGTATATCAGGCCATTAAAGCAACGAAAGAATTGCTAAACGATGACATTCCTTTGATTGGATTTGCAGGGTCGCCTTGGACTATTTTATGTTATTGTGTTCAAGGACAAGGAAGTAAAAACTTTGATAAAGCCAAAGAGTTTTGTTTTACAAATCCGATGGCAGCACACCAATTATTACAAAAAATCACAGACACAACTATTGCTTATCTTAAAGAAAAAGTAAAAGCTGGCGTCAATGCCGTTCAAATATTTGATTCTTGGGGCGGCATGCTTTCGCCTACTGATTACCAAGAATTTTCTTGGCAATACATCAATCAAATCATAGAGGCTCTAAAAGAAGAGGTGCCTGTAATTGCCTTTGGAAAAGGATGTTGGTTTGCTTTAGGAGATATGGCAAAATCTGGAGCATCTGCTTTAGGGATTGACTGGACCTGTTCGGCGCGGAATGCGCGCTATTTGACTGGGGGAAATATAACGCTTCAAGGGAATTTTGACCCGTCAAGATTGTTATCGCCTCCAGCAGAAATCAAAAAGATGGTGCACCAAATGATTAATGAGTTTGGAAAAGACAAATACATTGTAAACCTAGGACATGGGATCTTGCCAAACATTCCTACTGACAATGCCAAAGCATTTATTGATGCCGTAAAAGAATACCGCGCTTAATGAAAGATCAGTTTTTTAAATATATCCATGAGCTGCAAGACACGATCACTTCAAAACTTGAACTGATTGACGGTTCTGCAGTTTTCAAGGAAGATATTTGGAAACGACCTGAAGGGGGTGGTGGGCGTACACGAATTATAGAAAATGGGGCGGTCTTTGAAAAAGGAGGCGTCAACATTTCTGGCGTTCACGGCAAACTTCCCGCGTCCATGCAAGCTTATTTTAAGGTTAAAGACGTTGATTTTTTTGCCTGCGGCTTGAGTTTGGTATTACATCCAAAAAATCCAATGGCTCCTACGGTACATGCCAACTGGCGTTATTTTGAAATGTACAATGAACAAGGAGCAATCATCGATCAGTGGTTTGGAGGCGGTCAAGATTTGACCCCTTATTATTTGTTTGAAGAAGATGCCATTCATTTTCATCAAACCTGTAAAACAGCATGTGATAAACACAGTCCCGACTTTTACCCAACCTATAAAGAGCGCTGTGATGCGTATTTTCACAATAGCCATCGCGAGGAAGCTCGAGGGATTGGCGGCTTATTTTTTGATTATTGTAAGGCTTCTGAAGGAATGAGTATGCCCCAGTGGTATGGGTTTGTAAAAGAAGTTGGTGATAGCTTTCTAGAGGCTTATGTTCCTATTTTAGAAAAAAGAATTGCATTGCCTTTTACAAAAGAACAGCAAGACTGGCAAGAGATTAGAAGGGGCCGGTATGTTGAGTTTAATTTAGTACACGACAAAGGCACTCTTTTTGGGTTAAAAACAAATGGAAGGATTGAAAGTATTTTAATGAGCTTACCTCCAAAAGTTCAATGGGTTTACGACCACCACCCTGCCCCTAACAGTGAAGAAGAACAATTAATGCGGGTTTTAAAAACCCCTAAAAACTGGGTTTAATATGTATCCAATAAAACGAAATAGACGGTTGCGATCAAATGAATCAATCCGTAGTCTGGTTAGAGAAACGGTCATCACACCAAATGATTTTTTGGTGCCTTTGTTTGTCGTTGAAGGCAAGGGCGTTAAGCATGAAATCCCATCAATGCCTAATTATTTTAGATTTAGCCTTGATAGGCTGGAGGCAGAAGTAAAACTGCTTTGGAGTTTGGGATTAAAATCGGTCCTCGTATTTGTAAAAGTAGCAGATGTTCTGAAAGATAATAAAGGAACTGAAGCATTAAACGCTAACGGATTAATGCAACGGGCTGTAAAGACTATAAAAAATGTATGTCCAGAAATGCTAGTCATGACTGATGTGGCGTTAGATCCTTATTCAATATATGGTCACGATGGGGTGGTTTCAGAAGGCATCATACAAAACGATGACACCGTTGAAATTTTAACCGGCATGAGCTTGTCTCATATTGAGGCTGGAGCTGATTTTGTAGCCCCTAGTGACATGATGGATGGGCGTATTGCTAGCATCCGAGACGCCTTTGAAGATGACGGCCATGTAGATGCTGGAATCATGAGTTACAGCGCAAAATATGCCTCTTCATTTTATGGCCCTTTTAGAGAGGCGTTGGAGTCTGCGCCTGTTGATTCTAAAAACATTCCCAAAGACAAAAAAACCTATCAAATGGATTATGCCAACCGCTTTGAAGCCCTCCGAGAGACCGAAATGGACATCGATGAAGGCGCTGATATTGTCATGGTTAAACCAGGGCTGGCTTATTTAGACATATTAAGAGAAATTAAAAATGAATTTGATGTGCCTGTTGCTGCCTATCAGGTGAGCGGCGAATATGCAATGATAAAAGCCGCAAGTGAAAAAGGCTGGATAGACCATGACCAAGCGATGTTAGAAACTACGATGGCTTTCAAGCGCGCTGGCGCGGATATTATTGCTAGTTATTTTGCGAAGGATATTGTTAAACTGATTTAGCAACTCTTCCTTTAAATCACCTTAATCCTTTTTAACTACCTTTAGTAAATTAAATAACCATCAAATGAAAAAATTCACATCACGTCTAATTGTTGCAATCGCTTTATTGATTGGAGGACTTTACCTTACTGGTACCGACTATATCCTAAAAGCTGTGCAAACAGTTTATTTACAAGGACACACAACTGCGTCCATAGACGATTACCCGTTTTTTGAAAATAAGACAGTCAATATTGGTAAATCTAAAGCATGGCCACTTCACAAAAAATACAATAAAATTCCTGCTTCAGAAAAACTTTTGGAGCTGCACAAAACACAAGGAACCGTTGCTTATTTGATTATTAAAAATGATAGTCTTTTATTTGAAGCCTATTATGATGGCTACAACGAAGACTCCAAAAGTAATTCGTTTTCTATGGCAAAGAGCTACGTTAGTGGCATGCTAGGGAAGGCAATTATGGAAGGATATATTAAAAGTATCGATCAACCGGTGAGTGATTTTTTTCCACAGTATAAAGATGGGCTTGCCGCTAAGGTGACTGTTGGTGATTTGGCATCTATGGCGTCTGGGTCAAGCTGGGAAGAGTCCTACTACTCCCCATTTACAATTACAACACGCGCCTATTTTGGAAAAGAATTAGAAAAGGCTATTCTTGGGCTTACAACTGTAGATGAGCCAGGAAAATCTTTTAAATATGCAAGTGGAGACACCCAGTTGCTTGCTATGGTTATTGAAAAAGCAACAGGTAAAAAAATGTATAATTATCTTTCAGAAAGTTTTTGGATTCCATTGGAAAGTGAAAACGAAGCGCTTTGGCAAATAGATAGTGAGGCAAACGATATGGTTAAAGCGTACTGCTGCATTGCTACAAATGCAAAAGATTTTGCGCGTTTTGGAAAACTCTATAAAGATCACGGGAAATGGAATGGAAAACAGGTTTTAGACTCGACTTTTGTTGCAAAATCTATTCAACCTCGCTTTAAAGAAAGCCCCCTGTACGGATATGGCTGGTGGCTTCGAAAAACTGAAGATAAATCGTTTTTTATGATGGAAGGCCATTTAGGGCAGTTTGTCGTTGTTGAGCCAAATGACAATCTGATTGTGGTTCGACTGGGTCATAAAAAAAATTATTTTGGAAATGATCCTTACAATGGTGACATAAGTGCTTACATTGAAGAAGCTTATAAAATGTTATCCCATGATCCACAAACTCAACCTTGAAAACCTACTGTTTCTAGACATTGAAACGGTTCCAGAAACTGAAAATTATTCCGACCTTTCAGATGATAAACAAAAGCTCTGGGAGTTAAAATCAAAGTATCAACGCAAAGAGGACTACAGTCCAGAAGCCTTTTATGACCGTGCCGGTATTTGGGCAGAATTTGGAAAAATAATATGTATTTCTGTCGGATATTTTACGGAAGTTAATTCCGTTCGTCGCTTGAGAATTACCTCTTTTTACGGAGACGAACACAGCCTTCTTTTGGAATTTAAAGCCCTTATCGAAACTCATTTCTCCAAACCAAAACACTTGCTATGTGCTCATAATGGAAAAGAATTTGACTTTCCTTATATCGCTAGAAGAATGGTGATTCATATGATAGAATTGCCTTTAAAATTAAATTTATTTGGCAAATACCGTGGGAGGTACCACACCTGGACACGCTTGAATTATGGAAGTTTGGAGATTTTAAACATTACACCTCTCTAAAGTTACTAACGAGTGTGTTGGGAATCCCTTCCCCAAAGGATGATATTGACGGCAGCGAAATATTTCGTGT
>Ga0115001_10002179_pt1 | contig 15081 bp, 17 predicted proteins | sample ArcticOcean_MG_C_12_FD_89869 | JGI IMG/M metagenome (GOLD analysis project Ga0115001, IMG submission 89869) | Marine microbial communities from western Arctic Ocean - ArcticOcean_MG_CB8_130 | ecosystem: Environmental > Aquatic > Marine > Oceanic | place: Arctic Ocean: Canada Basin | collected... | reverse complement strand
ATATATATACATTTTGTAATCTTAATAATTTATTAATAATTTGCATAATTTATACTAATGAAAAAAGAAAAATTTACCTACGAAAAAAGCGGTGTAAACATTAATGCTGCAGACAGTTTTGTTAAATTTATATCTCATATTTCATCAAACAATAAAAGCAAAAAAAAGTTTAATAATATTGGTGGTTTTGGCTCAATCTCAGACATTCCAAATAATATAAAGAGACCAAAAATTGTAGCTTGTACTGATGGTGTTGGTACAAAAGTGGAGATAGCAAATACTCTCAATAAATATGACACTATTGGAATTGATTTGGTTGCAATGAGCGTAAATGACCTAATTGTTCAGGGAGCTAGGCCATTATTATTTCTAGATTACATATCAATTAACAAAATTAACTTAAAAAAATTAAAATCTATTATTAAAGGAATCGTAAAGGGTTGCAAAATCTCTAATTGCGAATTAGTAGGCGGGGAAACTGCGGAAATGCCTGGCACTTATGAAAAAGGCAAGTTTGATATAGCTGGCTTTGCTGTTGGTGTGGTTGATGAAAAAAAAATTTTAGATAAAAAAAATATTAAGAAGAATGATTTAGTACTAGCTATACCCTCAAGTGGAGTTCACTCCAATGGTTATTCCCTAGTAAGGTATGTTCTAAAAAAAGAAAAAATTAATTTGAAAAAAAATCAATTTTTAAAAAAAGAATTGCTGAGGCCTACAAAAATTTATGTAAAAGAAGTTTTAAATCTGATTAATAACAATCTTATAAATGGATGTGCAAATATAACAGGTGGTGGGCTTGTAGATAATATAAAAAGAATAATTCCAGATGGTATGGTTGCAGATGTAGATTTAAATAAAGTTAAAACTAAAAAAATTTTTAAATGGTTAAAGAAAAATAATATCGAAGAAAAAGAAATGTTAAAAACTTTTAATTGTGGTGTTGGTTTTTGTCTAATAGTGAATCCCAAAAATTTAAACAGAATTAAAAAATTTTTTACTAAAGAATTTAAACCATATGTTATCGGTAAAATAACTTCAGGAAAAAATAGAGTTAAACTTAATGGAAAAATTGACTGGTCTTAAAAAAATAAAAACTGCTGTTTTCATTTCAGGTGCTGGCAGCAATTTAAAAAATCTAATTAAATTTTCTAAAATTAAAAAAACTCCTATTTCAATAAATCTGGTTATTTCAAATACCAGTAAAGCAAAAGGTTTAAAATATGCAGATCAATTTAGTATTAAAAAAAAAAAATTTGATTTTAAAAATATTAAAAATACTGAAAGAAAAATTTTAACACTACTAAAAAAAGAAAAAATAAGTTTAATTTGTTTAGCCGGTTTTATGATAATTTTATCTAAAGATTTTATAAAAAAATTTAATGGTAAAATAATTAATATTCACCCATCTCTTCTTCCAAAATATAAAGGTTTATACACTCATCAAAGAGCCATTAGCAATAAGGATAAGTTTGTAGGTTGCACAGTTCATTATGTGACAGCAAAACTAGATTCTGGAAAAATAATTATCCAGAAAAAAATTAAGCTGACTGCTAAAGATGACCCAACTTCTTTAGCAAAAAAGGTTCTTAAGCAAGAGCATAAATTATACCCCGCAGCTATAATGAAAATTTTTAATTAATCTTTAAAAAAGAAATCAATTTCTATTTTGGCATTTTCAGCACTATCAGAACCATGAACGGAATTTTTATCAATAGAAATTCCATACTTTTTTCTTATAGTTCCTTCTGCAGCATCCTCTGGTTTGGTTGCTCCCATTAATTCTCTGTTTTCCAACACTGCATTTTCTTTTTCAAGGACCATTACGACTATTGGTCCTGATGATAAATATGTACACAAATCATTATAAAAGGGCTTTGTTTCATGGACTTTATAAAATTGTTCGGCTTCAGATTTTGCTATTTGAATTTTTTTATCTTTCACAATATTGAAACCTTTATTTTTAAACATTTCTTTTATTTCACTATCTAAACTTCTTTCAACTGCATCTGGCTTAATAATTGATAATGTTTGTTCTATATTACTCATAATGTTCCTCTATTAGTTGATTTAATAATCTTACTCCAAAGCCAGTAGCTCCTCCTGGATTTAAATTTGCTGCTTTTTTTGAAAAAGCCATACCGGCTATATCTAAGTGTGCCCATGGTGTTTTATTTGTTACAAATCTTTGTAAAAATTGAGCAGCAGTAATTGATCCTGCTCCACCTGAATAGTTTATATTTTGAATATCTGCTATTGGTGAATCTATTAACTTGTCATAATTATTATGCAAGGGGAGTCTCCAAACTTTTTCTTTTACTTTTTCTCCTACTTTAAATAACTTATTTGATAGATCGTCATTGTTCGAAAATAAACCAGCATACTCTTCTCCTAATGCCATTATTATTGCACCTGTTAAGGTTGCAAGGTCAATCATAAATCTTGGTTTAAATTTTGCTTCTGTAAAACTTAAAGCATCCGCTAGCACCAATCTACCTTCAGCATCTGTATTTAATACCTCAATAGTTTTACCATTATAAGCTTTAACTATATCCCCAGGTCTTTGAGCGTTACCTCCTGGCATATTCTCAACTAAACCAACTACACCAACAGCATTTACTTTTGCTTTTCTAGTAGCTAAAGTTTGTATTAATCCTGCAACAACGGCAGATCCAGCCATATCATATTTCATTTCTTCCATAAATTTTGCAGGCTTTAGTGAAATACCACCTGTGTCAAAGCAAACTCCTTTTCCCACAAAGGACAAGGGTGCTCTTTTGTCTTTCTTATTTCCCTTCCACTCAAGTGTGACAAGAAACGATTCATTTATACTACCCCTTCCAACTCCCAACAAAGAGTGCATTCCCAACTTTTTCATTTTGGACTCATTATAAACGGTAACTTTAATTCCTAATTTTCTTAATTTTAGAAGCCTGTTAGCGTATTCTTTTGGATTGAGAACATTAGGAGGTTCAGAAACAAGATCTCTTGCAAAAAAGGTTCCTTTCTCTATCGCCTTGAACCTTAATTCATTCTGAATTGTTATTTTATTCTTATTTCCAATTATATTTATTGAAATGGTTTTTGTATTTTTTTTTGACTTATAAATATTAAATTCATAAGATTTTAGCATTAACCCATGCAAGAAATAACCTATAAAATTCTCGAATTTATTACTTATACTATCCGAGTTTACAAAATACTCACTTTTCTTATTATGTTTTATATGGTCATGAAATTCTGCTCCCAGACTTTCTATATCTGAGGTTTCTAAATTTTTTTTTATAGACACTAAAAATATTGTTTTTTTAGAATTAACTTCAAAAAAAAGTAAATTCTTTTTTAAATCACTATTTTTTAATAAGTCATTTATGTAAGAAAATTCTGCATTAGAAATATGTTTTTTTAAAGCACCCATGTTGAAATTATCATCAACAAATAAGACAAGATTGGTTGAAGGTTTTTTCAAGCCATTATTTTTGTAATTAATTTCAATAGACATAAGTTTTAAATACACTCTATGCGAGTTGAATGCTATATATTGATAAAAATATTATATTTCAATGAAAAAATTGCTTTTCCAAAAGTTTATTCAGGATAATTTTAAAATATTTTCTGCTGTTATTTTGTCCATAGGCTCTATTGTGTGGATAATACAGTCAGTAAACTTTTTAGACTTTGTAACAGAAGATGGACATAGTTTTAAAATTTACTTTTATTACAGTGTGCTTAATTTCCCAAAAATTATTCACCGTATTCTTCCATTTATCTTTTTTATTACTTTATTTTATCAAATAAGCCTCTACGAAGAAAATAATCAGTTTTTAGTTTTTTGGATACATGGTGTAAAAAAAATTCAATTAGTGAATATAATAATAACGTATTCAATTTTATTAGCATTAGCTCAAATAGTTTTAGGTGGCTATATATCTCCAAAAGGTCAGGACGCGGCCAGATCTTATATTAGAAATTCAAATCTGGATTTCTTTGCAACAATTGTAAGCCCTGGAAAATTTGTTGATACTGTTGAAAATCTAACAATTTTTATAGAAAAAGAAAATGAAACAGGGTTTTATGAAAATATCTTTTTAAAAGATGATTTCGACACTACTTCAAAAAAAATTAAGTCACAGGTTATTTTTGCAAAAAGAGCTAAATTAATTAGCACAAAAGAAAGTCGATACTTTAAACTTTTTGATGGTAAATTAATAAAAATAAATGATAAAAAAATAGACATTTTTGAATTTAAATCTATAGATTTTGACTTATCAAAATATATCACAAAAAGTACAACTTTTCCAAAAATTCAAGAACTGAGTGCTCAGATTTTGATGAGATGCATTATTTATGAATATAAAAATGAATTACAAAAATTTAAAGATAATGACTATTTAAGTTGCAATAAAAGTTCTGTTAAAAAAATTAAACAAGAGCTTTTGAAGAGGTTTTATTCACCTATTTATATTCCCTTGATTGCTTTAATCGCATGTTTACTAATTTTAAGATCAAAAGAAGACCAAGAATATAAATTTTCTAAATTTTTATTATTTATAATAATTTTTTTTATTATTATTATTTCAGAAGTTTCGTTAAGATATTCTTCTTATGGTAAGATAGGTATATTTTTTTTTACTTTATTTCCAATTTTAAGTTTTTTTTTAATTTATCTTATTTTAATAAAAAAACTTAAATACAAAATTTAATTATGATATTTATTTATAAAAAATATTTAATAAAAAAATTCCTCAAAAAAATAATTAATGTTTCAACAATTTTTCTATCATTAATATTAATTTTAAATATATTTGATGAAATTTCTTTTTTTGAAAATCTAAATGTTAGCTTATTACTTCCTTTTGTTTTAACCTTATCTAATTCTCCTTCAATTTTATTTGAAATTTTTCCATTTATTTTTTTGATTTCTTCTTTATTTTTTTTTCTTGATTTAATTAATAACAATGAGCTTGAAGTCTTTAAAATTAACGGACTAGATAATCTAAAAATAATTAAGATATTATTTTTTACCTCAATGATTTTGGGTTTATTTTTAATTATTTTTTATTATAGTTTTTCATCTAAATTGAAATTTATATACCTGGAGTTAAAAAATAATTACACAACGGATGGTAAATATTTAGCTATGATTAATGAAAATGGGATATGGATCAAGGATGAGATTAATGAAAATATTTACATAATTAATGCTCAAAAAATTGACAAAGAGCAATTAAAAGATGTTTTTATCAGTCAATTTGATCTTAACTTTGAACTAAAAAATACAATCCTATCTAACACGGTCAATATAACTAATAAAGAATGGTTGATTTTAGATCCTATCACTACCGAAGGTTATAAAAGCTTAATTAAAAATAATACCCTAAAATTAGAAACTCATTTTAATCTAGAAAAAATCAACCAGATGTTTAGCGATTTATCTTCACTGAATATATTGGAGTTAATTAAATTAACTAATGATTATAAAGGATTAGGTTATTCAACAACAGAGGTTCGCTCTCATTTAAGCAAAATTTATTCATATCCAATTTATTTATCTTTAATGACTCTTTTATCAAGTATAATTATGCTGAACATTAAAAAAAATAGGTCTATGATTTTTTATTTAATATTAAGTATATTTATTTCGGTAGTTATCTATTACTTTAATATTGTATTTAATTTGCTTGGTGAAACTGGAAAAATTCCAGTTTACGCATCAACTTGGATGCCACTATTTTTATTAGTAATTATTAGTTCTATTGGATTGATCAGAATAAATGAAAAATAGATACTTTTTTATATTGCTATGCATGCTTCTACATTTAATGAGCTATGCTTCAGCTAGCGAAATTGTTTTTGAAAGTGAAAATATTGATATCTTAGATGATGGAAATAGAATTATTAGTAACAAGGGTATTGCTCGTTCAATTGATCATGGCTTGATAATTAAAGCTGGTAATTTTGATTATAACAAAGATGTTTCTATTTTGGTTGCCACAAAAAAAGCAGTAGCTACCATAGCCAAAAAAAACATTACTTTAAAAGCTAATAAATTTATTTATAATAAAAATTTATCAACATTAAGTGCTATTGGGAATGTTAAGATTTATGATTCAATTAATGATATTTCGATAATTTCAAATCAGGTACTTTATCATATTAATAAAAATAAAATTGAGACTAAAACACAATCTGAAATCAAAGATGGATTAGGAAATTTATTTTTAAGCAAAAGTTTTATTTACACTCTAAATGATGACCTAATAAAATTTGATAATTTAAAATTTTTAGATATTGAAAAAAATACATCTCAAATCAATAAAGCATACGTAAATCTTAAATCTAAAAAATTAATTGGAAAAGATATTTTGATTAATTTTAATAATAAAAATTTTAATAAAGATAACGAGCCAAGATTGAGAGGAAACACGATTAATACTGAATCTGGCAACACTATTATTACAAAAGGGGTATTTACAACTTGTAAAAAAAATGATGATTGCCCACCGTGGCAATTATCAGCAAATGAAATAAAGCATGATAAAAAAAAAAAAACAATTTACTATAAAGATGCTTGGCTAAAAATTTATGATAAACCAGTTTTTTACTTTCCAAAATTTTTTCATCCAGATCCCACTGTAAAAAGACAATCTGGTTTTCTAATGCCCTCTTTTAGTAGCTCCAGCAACCTTGGTTCATCTTTTAACATTCCTTATTACCATGTGTTATCTGATAATAAAGATTTAACCCTAAAACCTAGATTTTATTCTGGTGAAAAATTATTACTACAATCTGAATACAGGCAAGTGAATGCCAATTCAAAAAGTTCACTTGATCTTAGTTTTTTCAATGGGACAAATGTATCTAATAGAGGTCATTTTTTTTTAAATACCTATAAAGAATTAAATTTTTCTTATTTTGAAGAAAGTGATTTAGATATTGTATTGGAGCAAGTAACAAACGATACATATTTAAAATCTTACAATATTCAATCTCCAATAATTAGTGACTCTAGTCTATTAGAATCTTCTATCAAAATTGGAGCTTATAAGGAAAGTTTGCTTCTAGACTTGGAGTTTAAAGTATACGAAGACCTATCTACCAAAGAAAGTGATAGGTACGAATATATTTTTCCTAATTATAATTTAGTGAAAGAGTTTGAGGGAAGTGATGATTTGAATGGAATTTTCTCATTAAATTCTAGTGGATCTGCTAAAAATTATGACACAAATGTTGTAGAAAAAGTTGTAATTAATGATCTATATTTTAAGTCTAATCCTAAAATTATGGAAAATGGAATTATGAGTAGTTATAATTTTCTTCTAAAAAATACCAATACAGATGCTGATAATTCACTTAAATATGAAAGAAATCCTAACCATGATTTGGGGACATTAGTTGAATACAACTCAACATATCCTCTGAAAAAAGTAACAAATAAGCATGACAACATTTTAAAACCTAAAATTTCCTTAAGATATAGTCCCAATAGTACAAAAAATATTAGAAATACAGAAAGAAGAATAGACACTAATAATATTTTTTCCTTAAACAGAATAGCTAAAAATGACACTATTGAAGGTGGTGCTTCATTAACCTATGGTGCAGAGTTTTTAAAAACCAATCTTGAAGGAAAAAATTTATTTGACATGAGTCTTGCTAACATCATTAGAGTCAATGAAAATACAAATCTCCCTAGTAATAGTTCTTTAGGTGAAAAAATGTCTGACATATTTGGGAGTATAAATTTTAGTCCAAATGATATTGTTACGACAGGTTATGATTTTACAAAAAACAACAATTTAACAGACACAAATTATGAAATATTTAAAGGAGACATTAAAATAAATAATTTTGTAACACAATTTGAATACTTGAACGAAAATAACACGCTAGGAAAAAACAGCTTTTTATCAAACAAAACCTCATTTAATATAGACAATTCTAACAAATTAAGTTTTGAAACTAGAGAAAATAAAAGAACTAGGATCACAGAGTTTTATAATTTGATTTATCAGTACCGTAATGATTGTTTAATAGCAGCCATAGAATATAATAAAGATTATTATACAGATAGGGATTTAAAACCGTCAGAAAATATTTTTTTCAAACTAACAATAGTGCCTTTTGGCCAAACAAGTAGTCCAGATCTTATTAAATAATGAATAAATTGAAAAAAATTATATTCATATTAATTTTATCAACATTTATAAATACTGTCTCCTTCTCAAAAGAAAATGCATTTATTATTTATAATATTAACAACGAATTAATAACTAATATAGATTTAAAAAAAGAGGCAAATTATTTAGTTGCTTTAAATAATCAACTAAAAACTTTAGGTAAAAAGCAAATTTTAGAAATTGCTGAAGAATCTATCGTGAGAGAAACTATAAAAAAAATAGAGCTTAATAAATATTTTGATTTAAAAAGAGACAATCCTTTAGTTGAAGAGTATTTAAAAAATTTTTATTTAAGATTAAGTTTAAAAAATAAAAATGAATTTAAAGAATATTTACAAAATAATGGATTGACCGTTGATTTTGTTAGAAAAAAAATTCAAATTGAAATCACATGGAATAAACTCATTTATGAAAAATTTAGAAATCAGGTCAAGATTGATGAAAAAGAAATACGTAAAGAAATTGAATTAAACAATGATAATAAACTTAATAAAAAACTATACCTTTTGTCAGAGATTGTATTTGAAATAAAAAATAAAGATGCCTTCAATCAGAAAAAAAATAATATAAATAAAAGTATAAAAGAAATCGGCTTTAAAAATTCAGCTAATATCTACAGTATAGCAGATAGTTCAAAATTTGGTGGTCAAATAGACTGGATTGCTGAAAAACAAATTTCAAAACAAATTTATAACAAGATTAGTGATTTAAAAATTGGTGAACATTCAAACCCAATTCGTGCAGGTTCTTCTTTTTTAATATTAAAAATAAATGATATAAAATATGAGGAAAGTAAGATGGACATAAAGCAAGAGATAAATAAAAGAATTGAAATTGAAACTGAAAGACAGCTTCAACAATATTCTAAAATTCATTACAACAAAATTAAGATTAATACTAATATAAATGAGCTATAAACCTATTATAATTGTAGCAGGCGAACCTAATAGTATTTTTTTTGAAATCTTTTTTAAAAGTATAACTAAGAATAAATTTATAAGTCCGTTAATAATTATAGGTTCAAGCAAATTACTTATAAAACAAATGAAGATTTTAGGTTTCAATTTTAAAATAAATTTGATTAATGAAAGTTACTCTAGAATAAATAGTTTGGATAATAAAAAAATTAATATTATTGATGTTAATTATAATTTCAAAATACCCTTTGAAAAAATTTCAAAAAAATCAAATAGCTATATTGCTGAATGTTTTAAGTTAGCCCTTAGAATGATGAAAAAGAATAGATATTTAAAGCTTATTAATGGACCTATTGCAAAAAAAAGTTTTTTAAATGACAAATTTTTAGGTATCACGGAATACATAGCAAAAAAAACTAAAAGAAAAAATGTAGTAATGCTTATTTATAATAAAAAACTATCTGTAAGCCCAATAACAACTCACTTACCTTTAAAAGAAGTTCATAAAAACATTACAATAACAAAAATTATCAACCACATTAAATTAATTACAGCCTTTTACAAAAAGTCATTAAAAAAAAACCCTTCAATTGCAATTACTGGTTTAAATCCCCACTGTGAAAGTAACTATAAATCAAGCGAAGAAGATAAAATTATAAAACCAGCAATCAATAAACTTAAAAAAAAAAAATACAAAGTAAGTGGTCCGTTTGCTGCTGATACAATATTTATTAAAGAACAATCTAAAAAGTATGATGTAATTGTTGGAATGTATCACGATCAAGTCTTGACACCTGTAAAAACTTTATTTGGATTTGATGCAATTAATATCACTTTAGGATTACCTTTTATTAGAATTTCACCAGATCATGGACCAAATACATCAATGCTAGGTAAAAATTTTTCTAACCCTCAAAGCTTAACTGCAGCTTTAAAATTCTTAGATAAATAGGTGAATATTAAACCTAAAAAAAGTTTAGGACAAAACTTTCTAATTGATCGTAATGTACTTGAACAAATTGTTGATACTGTAGAGATTGCTAATAAAATAATACTAGAAATTGGTCCTGGTAGTGGAAATCTAACTACATATATTCTAAAAAAAAAACCTAAAAAATTTTATGTTATAGAAAAAGATGACGACTTAGCTCTTTTACTAAAAGAAAAGTTTGGTGAGGAAATAAATGTTATCAACGATGATGTTTTAAAGTTATCTGAAGATACTATTTCTAACGAAAAGTTAACTGTCTTTGGAAATTTACCCTACAATATTTCCACTGAAATCCTCTCTAAATGGATTGTGAATTTAAAAAAAAATTTTTGGTTTGAAAGTTTAGTTCTAATGTTTCAAAAAGAAGTAGCAGATAGAATTATTGCAGATTGCAATACATCTAAATATGGTAGATTATCTATTCTATCAAACTGGAAGCTTAATATAAAAAAAATAATTAATATAAAACCTGAAAGCTTTTCACCAAGACCCAAAATAGATAGCTCATTATTGTTATTCACTCCTAAACAAAACTTTTTTGAAATTCAAAATCCTAAAAATCTTGAAATGATTACACGTATTTTTTTTAGTCAAAGAAGAAAAATGCTAAAAAAACCATTCAATAAAGTTTTTAAAAATTCTAAAGAAATATCTCAAAGATTAAATATTGACTTAAATCTAAGGCCACAAAACTTAGAACCAGAAATGTATTTTAATCTTGTTAAAGAGTATGAAAACTTAAAAGGATAATTTATTAACATGCTTTCTTATGTATTCTTTATCATAATCTTTTGACCCACAGTTAATTTCGGCTTCAATTAAATTATTAATTTTTGAATAGCAGTCATTAAGATTGTCATTTATAATTACATAATCATAGTTAATCCAATGCAAAACATCTCTGCTAAATTCTTTCATTCTCTCTTCTACAATTAATTTATCTTTCATGTCTCTATTTGACAATCTTTCAAATAGAACTTCTTTACTTGGTGGTAGTATAAAAAAAGTAATCAATTTGTAATTTAGTTTTTTATTTTTAATCTGATCAGCTCCCTGCCAATCTATATCAAATATTACATTTTTACCTTTTTCTAGCTTTTCTATAACTGGAGTTCTTGTTGTTCCGTAAAGATGATTAAATACATTTGCATATTCTAAAAATTCTTCATTTTTAATTAATTTTTCAAATTTTTCGTGATTAACAAAATAATAATCTTGGTCTGGAATTTCGCTGGACCTTGGTTTTCTAGTGGTATGAGATACTGATATTTTAAAATTTTTATTTTTTGATAAAAGTTTAACTAAAGTTGTTTTTCCTGCCCCAGATGGGGATGATAAGATTACCATTATCCCATCTTTTTGTATGGACATTTAATTTTTTAGTTAGCTTTGCCTTCAATAAACTTAACTGCATCACCAACAGTTAGAATTTTCTCTGCTTGGCTATCTGAAATTTCTGACCCAAATTCCTCTTCGAAAGCCATTACTAGCTCAACTGTGTCTAAACTATCTGCCCCAAGATCATCTATGAAACTTGATTCATCTTCAACCTTAGCTTCATCAATGCCTAGGTGGTCTGCTACAATTTTTTTTACTTTGATTGAAATCTCATCTGACATATTGTTCCTTTTTGTTATATTTCGTTAATAGTTTAAAAAGTAGTTTTGTCAACCCAAATACATGCCTCCATTTACATGCATTGTTTCTCCATTAATGTAGTCGGATTGGTCTGAACACAAAAAAATTACCGCGTTAGCTATATCCTGAGGTTTTCCAAGTCTATTAGATGGAATCTTTGCAATTATTGCCTCTTTATGTTTATCTTCAATTTGATCTGTCATTGCGGTACTTATGAAACCAGGCGATATACAATTCACATTTATATTTTTTTTAGCATATTCTATTGCCAGGCTTTTGGACATCGCGACAATACCTGCTTTTGATGCTGTATAGTTTGCCTGACCGACATTGCCAGTATGTCCTACCACTGATGTGATGTTAATAATTTTCCCTGATTTATTCTTTAACATTTTTTTTATAGAATATTTGCACATTAAAAAAGTAGAAGTTAAATTAATATCTATAACTTTCATCCATTCTTCTAAACTCATTCTAATTGTTAAATTATCTTTTGTAATACCAGCATTATTAACTATACAATCAAGTGATCCACCTAACTCTTCTGTTGCATTATTTATAAATTCTTCAATTTTTTGATGTTCAGAAATGTCAAACTTGAGTGTTTTGATATTGTTAAATTTTTTTTTTAATTCTTCTAGCTTCTCATCTTTGGTTCCTGTGGCCAAAATATTGGAACCATTTTCATAAAGTTTTTCAACTATTGAACTTCCAATACCTCCAGAAGCTCCTGTAACTATAATATTTTTATTTTTTAAACTATTCATTGATATTGATTAACTTTATATCTTGCTCAGTATTAATTGCACTAACTTTAACATTTCTATCAATTCTCTTAATCAAGCCTGATAAAACTCTACCAGGTCCTATTTCAATAAATTGATTAACTCCCTTGTTAATCATTAGCAAAACGGTTTCTCTCCAACGTACTCTATTTTCAATTTGCTTAACGAGTAAATCTTTTAGCTCATTAACATCAGATATCTCTTTACCTGTAACATTGGAAACAAGGGTATTTTTATGTTCATTAAAATTTAGTTTTGAAATCTCATCACTCATTATGAGTGTTGCTTTATTCATTAATTTGCAATGAAAAGGAGCACTTACTGGTAGCTTAATGTTTTTTATATTGAAAGCTTTTAAATCTATCATCATTTTTTCTAAGTCGTTTATATTACCACTTAGAACTATTTGGCCTTCAGAATTATCATTTGCAATATAGCATTCATATTTAGATTTATTTTCTTCAATAATATTTTCAATTATTTTAATTTCAGAGCCAAGAACTGCAACCATCCCACCTATTCCCTTGGGAACAGAGTCTTGCATAGCCTTACCTCTAATTTTTAGCACTTTTAGAGTATCTGAAAATGATAAAGACCCTGCAGAAGCTAAAGCCGAATACTCTCCCAATGAATGTCCTGCAAAAAAAGATGCTCTATTTAAATCAATGTTAAATTCTTCTTTAATTAATCTAAATATTGCATAACTAACCAAAAAAATTGCCGGTTGTGTGTTTTCAGTTAAGTCTAAATCTTCTTTAGGTCCATTTAAGATTAAATTGGATATAGAAAAGCCAAGCGTATCGTCTGCTTCTTTGAATAAATTTTGAATTAAACTATATTTATCATGTAAGTCTTTGCCCATACCTACTAATTGAGAGCCTTGACCTGGAAAAATAACAGAAAACATTTAAATATCTAAATTTTATTGTGGTTTTAAGTCTTGTAATTCAATTATTATAATAGTATATCCTCAATTTTTATTAAAGAACAATTATGAATTTATACGAACACACAATAGTTGCTAGACAAGATACTAGCCCAGCTCAGATAAAGCAATTAACCGAAAAGTATTCTAAAATAGTTGAGAATAATGATGGTGAAATAGTCCAAACTGAAGAGTGGGGATTGTTAAATCTGGCTTATGATATAAAAAAAAATAAAAAGGGCACTTACATACATTTTAAAATTAAAGGTTCTGGAAATATTATTGATGAATTAGAAAAAAATGAAGCAATTGATAAAAATTTATTAAGATACATGACCGTTAAAGTTAAAAAATTTGATTTAGAGGCAAAATATTTCTCAAGAAAAGATGAATATGAGAGAAAAGAATATAAAAAAGATTATAGTAGAAATTAATTATGCCATCAAAAAAAAGAGCTGGAAATAAAAAAGGTAAACAAAGTAACTTTGCTAAACTTAGTATTTTTCAGCCAAACAAATATAAATTTAAAAAATCTTGCCCATTATCCATTAAGGGTGCACCAGAAGTAGATTATAAAAATATTAGATTATTAAAAAAATATATGTCTGAGAATGGCAAGATTTTACCTTCAAGAATTACAAATGTTTCACAAAAAAAACAGAGAGAACTTTCGTTGTCAATTAAGAGGGCAAGAAATTTGGCATTAATTTAATGAAAGTTATACTTTTAGAAAACTTGAGAAGAATTGGATCTATTGGAGAGATAATAGAAGTAAAAAGAGGCTTTGCTAGAAATTTTCTAATTTCAAGCAAGAAGGCTCTTTATGCATCGAAAGAAAATATTGCCACAGTTGAAAAAATTAAAGCTGAATTAGGAAAAAAAGATTCTCAAAAAAAGAAAGAGGCACAAGCTATTTCTGAAAAAATTAATGCTAAAGAGTATGAAATTAAAAAACTAAGTACAGAAAACAAAGAACTTTACGGCTCTGTAAAACCAACAGAAATTGCAAAGTTAATACAAGACACTGATAAGCTCGATATAAAACCATCAATGATACAGCCAATAACTGAAATTAAATCAATTGGTAAATTTAAGGTTAAAATAATTTTACACTCTGAGATAGATTCTGAAATTACAATCAACGTGGTTACGGCAGATACTATTCAATAATTATACAATTTTTTCCCCAGTACATATTTGTTATTTTTTTAAAATTTTTTTCAGGTAAGATTTGTATATGGAAAAAAGTCTAAGTATAGTCAAAGATGTATTCAAAGAACTACCTAACAATATTGAAGCTGAGCAGGCAGTTATAGGATCGATATTAGTTCAAAATGAAATATTTGATGAAATAAATACTATTATTTCAAGTGTTAATTTTTTTGATCCCATGCATCAGAATATTTTTTCAGCAATTGAAAGTCTTATTTATAAAGGAATGCTTGCTAACCCAATCACATTAAAAAATTATTTTGAAAATGAAAAAGATGAATTAAATGTTCCTGAATATTTGGCTAAAGTCACAAAATTTTCTACACCACCAAGACAGACAATTGAGTATTCAAGAATTATTTATGATATGTTTGTAAGAAGAGAGCTAATTAAAATATCTGAAAATACAATTGATGCAGCAAAATTAAATGCT
>Ga0115001_10002178_pt1 | contig 15083 bp, 15 predicted proteins | sample ArcticOcean_MG_C_12_FD_89869 | JGI IMG/M metagenome (GOLD analysis project Ga0115001, IMG submission 89869) | Marine microbial communities from western Arctic Ocean - ArcticOcean_MG_CB8_130 | ecosystem: Environmental > Aquatic > Marine > Oceanic | place: Arctic Ocean: Canada Basin | collected... | reverse complement strand
AAACAATTATTTTCTTTTTTATTTTTCTTATTAAATAGTAATAATTTGTAAGCGATTGCATTGAGAAAAGATATATTTTACAAAGATGAATCCCAAAAATATTGAAAAGATAGTTTTGAATGAATCGTTCATTTATTTATCTGTATATTTTTTTTCAATAATAATATCGGAATGATTCATTATATATTCATAGAATATTAATATACAAATTGTCATAAATAGAGTATCAAAATCTATATAATTCTCAATCTTGAAAGACTTTAAATTCATATTATAATATTAGATATGTTTAAAAAAATCTGGATCGGTCGGTAAGGGGACATCGGTTTTTATAAAACGAGTCGCATGAAATAATTCATTCTTTGTATATCCAAACGGTTGGATCATTTGTCTACTGTTCTTAATCTTCTGATAATTATCAGCATGTATCTGAGGACAATTATTTGACGAACCCTTATAAGATATTTCTTGATAATTTAAATAACCTTCTTTTAATTTGTAAGAAAACAAACACAATAGTATTATTAAACCCAATATGTATATCATATTTATAATATCTTATAAAATTAGTTTAAAGAATATCATATTTAATTGAGTATAAAATGAATTATTCTTCATTGTATGAGGAAGATCCCGATATATTTAGTAATCCATATGGGAGTCCTTTAGATCATGATCCTATATCTACACTGAATAATATAACAGACGAGTCTATCCAAATTATAGAAAATTTATTAAATACTATGAATAATTCACACGTTATACATATAGATGATTCAGAATTTGTAGACAAAGAAATAGATGATATTATCTTGAAGTTAAAAGAATTCAGTAAAAGCTTTGATAGTTTACAAAAAGATTTAGATAAATCACTTAGTATTTATAACGAATCCCTCAAGGAAACAAAAGAAGATATTAATAAAATTAATAGTAGTATTAATTTTATTAAAACATGTAATCCTATCAATCCTAGCAATCCTATCAATCCTAGCAATCCTAGCAATCTTAGCAATCTTAGCAATCTTAGCAATCTTAGCAATCCTAGCAATCCTAGCGGTACGGATGAAAAAGTAAAACAAATTATTGAATCGTTAAAAGATTATATTCAGGAGATCGGTGAAAATAATAAATTAAAGATAGCAAAGGAAGATTATCTACAAAAAAGAAAATTATTAAACAGACATATCTATCTAATAAATAGTATCAATAGTTGGAATGTTTCCGCGATATGTCCTATCTGTATTACCGATAAAATTGATAGTTATTGTAACCCCTGTGGTCATACAGCCTGTAGAAGTTGTTTAGATAAAAATTCCAATATAATTAATAATGTGAATCATAATAGATGTCCTATTTGTAGAGAACAAGTAATGGATATTAGGAAATTATATTTGATTTAACGTTCGCATTTCACAGGTTTTAGCCATTCTAAAACTTCTTCATCTTTATCTAAGAGATGAAAACTATCCGTATCTCTGATATGATCTATCCATACTTTTTGACCCTTGATCGTTTTAATATGAAGATTAAAAATACACGAATTATTATGAGTATTGAATACAGATTTATAAAAATCTAATTCTTTTTGTAAGAGATTTAGTTTATCCTGTTGATCCATAGTTAAGTCTTTCTTCTATAATTTGATAGTAAAATATCAAATTTATTTTAAAAATTTGATAATAATTATCATTTAAATATTATCAGTGTAAGTTCAAATAATGGTAAATACTACATTATCCCGGAATGGTTATAAAATTAAGAAAAACGATCTAAGTTCAACTCAACTCAAAACGATAAAAGATGATTTAACTGTGAATCCTTATGTTGTTGGAGATTTTGGGAATGGTAATGAAAAACGATTCAGTTTATATATGGAATCACCAAATAGTATTTATCTGCCGCGTTTCTATGCTTATGATCAATTTGGTCAACCCAATCAATCTAAAATGGAAGAAGGTCAAGATATCAAGATTAATTTTAATGGATCGTTACGATCAGAACAATTACCTATTATTGATTTATATCGGGTAGCGTGTGAAGAAAAGGGAGGTGGATTAATTTCTCTAAAATGTGGTGGAGGTAAAACAGTTCTTGCTTTATATATTATTTCTATGTTAAAAAAGAAAACGATTGTTATTGTTCATAAAGATTTCTTAATGACGCAATGGAGGGATCGTATTCAGCAATTTTTACCGGAAGCAAGGATTGGTAAAATACAACAAAATACAATTGATATCGTAGATAAAGATATCGTATTAGCAATGGTTCAGAGTTTATCACAGAAAGAATATGATCAGAGTGTATTTTCATCCTTTGGTCTAGCTATCTTTGATGAATGTCATCACTTAGGTGCTGAAGTATTCTCAAAATCTATGGCGAAAGTCGCCTCAAAATATATGTTAGGTTTATCAGCGACACCCGATAGAAAAGATGGCCTAAGGAAAGTATTTGAATGGTATATCGGTCCCATGGTCTATTCATCCAAATCCGATAAACAAGAAGATTATATTGAAACTCGTATTTATGAATATACAAATGATGACCATCAATACTCCAAAATAGATAAAGTCTATACTAAAAATGGACCTAAACCCTGTATGCCTAAAATGATTAATAATATTTCAGATTGTATTCATAGAAATTTATTCATTAATGATCTTATTAAAACAGAATATGAAAAAGGAAGAAAAATATTAGTATTAGGTGATCGTAGAGAATATTTAAATCGCACGGAAAAATGGATCAAGGATAATATTGGACCAAATATTGTAGGTCAATATGTTGGCGGCATGAAACCCGCTGAACTTAGAGATTCACAGGAGAAAGATATTATTCTGGGAACATTTTCTATGGCGAGCGAGGGTATGGATATTCCGAAACTAAATACAATAATTCTTGCCTCACCTAAATCAGATGTTGTTCAGAGTGTCGGGAGGATCTTGAGAGAAAAAGCATCTGTGAGACAATTTCATCCCTTAGTCATTGATATCTTGGATACTCATCCAAATCTAACTCTTTTCTCCAAACAATGTGATAAACGTATTAAATATTATAAAAAAAGTAATCACGATATTCATATGTATTATATGGATGGTTCTAAAGAAAAGATTGAAAAAATAAAAAGAAAATCTAATAAGAAAAATAAAAAAGAAATTTATGAAATTAAAGAATGTCTTATTGAAGATTAAAAAAATATTATCTATCTTATAAATGGCAAAGACCCTTAAAAAACGTAAGAGGAGTAAAATAAAGAAGCGTAAGCAAAGTCATAAGCAACGTCGTACCAGACAGATGACAAATAAGAAAACTCGTGGACGTAGGCTCAGGAACAGTAGGAACCGTAGAACCAGTAGAACCAGTAGAACCAGTAGAACCAGTAGAACCAGTAGGAATAGTAGAAAAATGAAAGGAGGGGCTGCCGACGGTCCCAACGTTGGGCTATTATCCGGGGAAGAAAAAGCACCAACCAGAAGAGAGAAGATTGCTGATCTGACCAGTAGTTTCAGTAGGAACCGGGACCCGGTCGCCGCTCTCGCCGAGAGCGGTGAGACAGTGTCCGGATACCAACCACTACATGACGACCAACGACAACGCCCGCAAGGTTTAGTTCCGGAAAAGCGCATAGACACCGAAGATGGGGAGGCGTACACGCTGCAAGAATTCAAGGACCAGTATGATGACTGGAATGATCGGTGGGTCGCAGCAGTAGCGCCGGCGACACAGTCGGCACCAGTCCAAACAGCAGTAGCGCCTGTGACGACACAGTCGTCACCAGTTCAACAACCACAACCGGCAGTTCAACCAGTAGTGACATCAGGACCACCAGCCGCTCATCAAGTAGTTCAGGAACCACCAGTACAACCAGTAGTGACACCAGACCAACCAGACCAACCAGACCAACCAGGACAATTAACGCGACAGCAGGCGCAGAGAGCAAGGAGAAAAAAAGCGGTTGATTTAATGGCATTGACGCAGGCGGCGGTGATAGAGGCCGGCCACGGTGAGGCCGAAGCGGTGCGTGAACGCGCCGCGGCTGCTACTGCTGCGGCTACTGCTGCTGCTGCGGCTGCTGCTGCGAAGGTCAAACCAGTAGCAGAGGGGGCAGCAAAGCTGGCAGGGGTGGGGATAGGAGCGACTGGTCTGGTTGCCGTCGCGCCCCTTCTCGCCACTGTAGCGGCTACAGCGGTACCCGTCGCGGCTGGATTATTGGCGGCGGGAGCAGGAGGTGTGGCTGGCAAGTTCGCCGTAAATAAAACAATGCAATTGGGAAAACTTGCGAAGAAGTACGGCGACAAGAAAACCCTCATATGGGCGATTAAAGTATTGGCCAAGGAGGGTTGGCAGTTTACATTACCGGATAAAACCGTAGCCACGTCAGACAAGTTGGATCTGGCTCTTGGTTGGATAGAGAAACACTATAAATCCGTCAAGGAAGTCAAACCTGACCTGGCACAACTTGATGGGACTCCGACACCAGGATCAGTCTGAAACTCTTATTAAGTAAGAGATATTACTTTTTATATTTAAACATCCCATTACCCAAAAGAATCTTATTTTTTCTCCATTCTTTTGATGCATGATCAAAATCAATATTTACTTTATATTTTTTTCTTTCTACCTTTTCTAGTAGTATTAAATTAATTGGCATCGTTTCTTTAGGAAAGATGACCTTAAGATACTCTCTACCACTTCTTAGGGGCATGATATATATTATATACATATATATCATTTAATATAGTAATATCAAATTTATATGACTTATCTTAAGAAATCTATTTATAAAGATGAGTCAGAAATTATGAATAATTATGAATAATAAAGAAAAAATTTATATACTCTTATATCGCTTAGGTCTTAATAGAGATGTTGTTGATATAATTTATTCAAATAAATTATATCTTGAAACAGATGAATACAAAGGTGAACAATATTTAAATGAACTAATTATTGAGGATTTAAAAATAATGAATTTCGAATCATTATTTCATAGAATTGATACCGAAAAAAATAATTATTTAAATATACTCGGAATAAAAGAATTATTTAAATTAATGAAAAAAGAAGAATATGGGTATGTAGGGCATACAGATATTTATTGGATGGGGGCAGACGGGGGGACTGATCGGGAGCAGTTCGTGAGCGCTTCATCTGAATCATCTGAATCATCTGAATCATCTGAAGAGTCAGACTTACCTTTGAACCAGATTATTCATACTATGATAAATGAAACTCGTGAAACTCGTGATATCAAAATGACAGCTGATGAAAATATCTCTTATTTTACTATAAAAGAATGGATCAAAGGTGATATTGGTGAAAGTTATTTAGAAATGGTGAAGGGTGATAGATGTCTATTATTTGATTATTTCAATAACTGATCGTTTAATAGATTATTTTTTTATTTTCACCTACTATAAATAAATGAACTCCGAAAATAATCTAATAAATACAGTGAATAACTTTTCATTCACAAATGAAATATCCCTAAACAATGATAAATCACAGTGTAATCCGTTTAATGCGAATAATAATATGGGTAATTATTTTCAACAGTGTACAAAAGATAATCAATCTCCTGCATGGGGATCCAATAAACCTGTTCCAGAAAATTGTATGAAACCTCAGGAAGGTTTCCCATGTCATAATATCTGGAATAATCAAACGAAACGTAAAGGAGTCGTTCACGATGAAAGAAATTAATTTATAAACTCGGTATAAATTCCCAATTTAAATCCTTACACATTTTTTCCCATATTAAATCTTGTTGATGTAATTTTTCACGACTTTTTAATAGTGTAAAATATTCTAATAAATGATCATATTCTAATAATTCACAAAACTTGTGTAATACATAACTATATGATAAAAAATTTTTACGATTCGCTGGACAATTTTTCATAAATGGAATCTGAATTTCCTTAAACAGTGATCTTAATATTTCTTCGTTTTTACGATCTAATGTAGGAGCACTTTTACTAGTTATAATAGATAAGATATGAGGTATGTTCTCGTAATATTTATTGTAATTTAATTTTTTCAATATTAAGCGAATATCATTGTATTTTAATCTTTCGGGAACAATATGTTTATTTTTTTTGAGTTCTTCATATATTTCCTCATAAATTTCATTTGGTAAATCTGTTCGTTCTTTCGCCTGAAATTGAGCCAACCATTCATTAAAATGATTTATTCTTTTATATGTATAATATGTTATTTCTGATTGAGGATCGGAATAAGAAACCTTATCTGTAACTACCATAATATACCTACTCTTGCCACAAGTTTTACAATATAATTCTGATGTTAAATCAGATAAATATAATTTACCATTACAATTATCACAAATATCATCTTTGATAATATGTTTTTCATTTAATATAGTATCATTTATGTTACTCATATAATTTGTCATTATTTTTTCTCGTGTATCTTCGGTAGATCCTTCATCTACTTTCTTTCCAAAATAAGATAAGATACCACTATTCGCATCACTATTCTTCAATTTATTATCATCGCGATAATATCTATCCAATAATAACCCATTATCTAAATAATAGGTAGATAATTCGTTTTCATTCATGTCTTGTACAATTTCCCTATGAATATCATCTATCATTTTTCTTTTATCGGTGTGACATTTTTTTAAGGGTTTGTCTTTTAAAAGCGACATTTATAAATTAAATGTTATTAATTTTTAAATATAAATGGCGTAAAAAAATTTTATGAAGAACTAAGAAAAAATATAATATATATAATATATATATAAATGACTAAAAGAACTAAAAGAACTAAAAGAACTAAAAGAACTAAAAGAATTAAAAGAACTAGGATTCCTAAAAAATCTTTAAAAAGATCTCATAAGCGAATATTTCAAAAAGGCGGATATAGATTTGAAAATAAATCAGAGAAGAATGTAATACTCTACAAACTAGTTAAAAAAGTAAAACTCCCTTTGTCGGCCGAGAAATTAGATCGTCTGATAGACAACGAAAATAATAGCATGCAGTGCCCAATCTCAGGAGATTACATGAAAGATCCTGTAAAAACTACAGATGGACAAACATACGAGAGTGCGTCCATCGAGGCGTGGTTTGCCAGGGGGAAGGTGACATCACCAATAACAAATGCGGCACTAGGTAACCTGACTTTAACAGAAGATAGCGAAATGAAAAACAAAATAGATAAGTTTAACTCTCTGGGTGGGAACGAGGAGGAGAGACTAACTCGTTTAAAAGCATCATGTTATATCCTTAAGGATTATATTCAGGAGGATGAAACGGATTCATTCATATTAGAGAAAGTTGAAGGCAGTCCTATTCCTAGCGGGATGGCGATAGCAAAGATGGGGGACGGAGGTTTGGATGGGAATTTGGTTGTGAGGATGCCGTATTCTGATCTGAACCCGGCAGCTGGTGTTGGATTCAGTGGGCAGACATTGATTTTAGCAGACCTCCGTGGCGAGCACTCGTTGTTTGCGATGACGGGGGCGCTATTTAAACCAGACGAGGAACAGAAACTCGTGGAAATAATTAAAAGCGATTTTACTCTGAATAACGCTCTGTTTGCGTTGAGAAAAACAGGATGGAATAAAGATAAAGCAATGAAATTGTTGGAGAGTACTCCAGTACAAAAGAGAGAAGCAGAATTAGGCGCGGCCGGATCACCGAGAGCGGATGCGCAAGAACTTCGTCGTGAAGAAGAGAAAAAGGCGGAAGATGAAGCGGCGGACGAACTCATGCGCGATCGCTTTGAGGCGGGTGGTCATGACTAAAAAATCATTAGAATTTTTATAATTTTATTAAGAAGGAGAATTATGTAAATATATGACAGAATTTTTAAATAACTATTTAAAAAAAGAATAGATATTATCTTATAAATGAATGATTCTGATGATATCAATGAAGGCGAATTAACAGAATTTAAATCGCAACTGAAGCAATGGTTAGCGATTGATGAAGAAATCTCTAAACACGAATTCAAAATTAAAGATCTCAAAAATCTTAAAAAAAAAATATTAGAACCACAAATTACGAATTTTATGGTGAATCATAATGTAAAAGATATTAATACGCAATCTGGTAAAATAAGATGTAATGAAAGAGTTCAGAAAAAACCTCTGAATAAAACAAATATTAGAAGTAATTTATCACAAGTAATTACAGACGATACTCAAATAGAACAGGCCATGAGTCTCATTATGAATAATAGAGAAACAAAAACAATACATGTATTAACTAAACCTAAAAGTAAACCAAAAACTAAAACTATGGAAACGACACTTTAACTTTATAAATATTTTCATATATATTCTTGTGATACTCTAAAATATCCTTATCATATAATTTTAGATGATCATAATATTTAGAATATTTCATATAAGTATCTATTAAATATAGTAAGTAATCATCAAAATCCTTGTTATTTTTATGTGTTATCATATTCTTGCTTATATATCTATTATAAATTATATCTTTGTTATCATAGTTTATATTCTTATTTATCATGTAAATTGGTATATTTAATAATTCATAATCCTTGATAAAGATATCACTATTATTAAATAAATCAACATATGTGTAAATTTTTAATAAATTTACGTTTATATTTTCTATCATATTTAATAAAATTATTTTTTCATCTCCCATACACTCCATAAAAACATCATTGATATTATATTTACGTTTACATAGTTTATTTGTTAATTCTTCTATTCCATCAAAATTATCGCGAACCGAATGGTTAGCTCCCTTGCAGTCGCTCAATAATTTATTGAAATTATAATTAGATTGATATATTTTCATATCTAACTCATCTAAACTCAGTTTGAACTTTTTTTTTATTATTATTCTTAGGCATATTTTATAGTATTCATTATAACTGTATTCACATTTTATACTTGATATTTTACATCTTACAAAGTGTTTATTTTTAATGAATAATGTATCACACGTTATTATTATCTTATTATTGTAGAATTGACCCTTCTTCAAAAAATCTATGATCAGATTAAAACTCTTTTTATCATGCTTCTGAAAGATATGAATATCATCTATTAAGAGACCCCTACATTCATTCTTTTTCTGAAACATTAATGTTATATTTCTCTTCCCTACTCTGTCATTTATGTATTGATTCATATCCGAAATACCTTTCAAATGACTACTATCAATTCTTAACAAAACGGTATCTTTTAACAAGTCTAATGCTAAATGAGTTTTACCTGATCCAGGATTACCATATATTAATAAAGGTTTATTCTTTTCTAGAAGAATATTCATAATAAAAAGATAGGTAAGAGTTTTTAAATAAATTTATTTTTTACAATAAATTAGAAATATCATAAGTGAAATTTCTCTTATTGTGATAAACAGGCATATCCATGGGCGTCGGTAGCTTCTCTAGATCCGCAATATATCCCTGATGCTGTTTCACATTAGATGTTATATTATCAACAGCATAATCCAATACCTTGCCATTTAAACGTCTTATTTCATCCACAATATTATCTACATCTGTCCTGAAATTAGCATACTGTAACATAATAGATCTCATTATAATAAATAAATCATTCTCAGATTGAGTAGAAATAACCTGATCCGTATTCTGATAGACCCGATATCTGATTGTATCCTGAATAACTTTAGTATTCGTTTCACCAAAAAAAAAACTATTCAGTGAATTCTCCTCCAAGATACCCTTGATAGATGATTCTCTATTATCTTTCTTAATAATAATATCAGTATTTTCAGGAAATTGTTCTTCGGAAACTATATTTACATCTCCTAAACGCCCATTATTTACTCTATCTTCCATCGTGTCTAATGAATCTTTCTGATTTTCAGATAAAAAACTTGTTAAATTACGAGTCTTACTACCATCTGGATTAATTGTTTCGGTATAATCTGATAAGGTAGGGAAGCCCGAATCAACTTCACCTGGAATAATAATACCCGAACCCGATACACTCGGTCTAGATAATAAATCATAATCATATAAATTAGTACCAACTATTTCACCATCTATATCTAAGCCAATCGCCTCATCGTAATTACCCCCTCTAGCTCCCGCATTAGAAATATAAGTTGACATCTATATATCTATGAAATATAAATTTATTATTTAGATTTAATCTAAGCAGGCTAATAATTGATCTAATTCTTTTAACCATATCTCCTCAATACTCAACTTATCCAAAGTATCATGCTCTTCACTCAGTTTAAGTATCTTTTCTTCAAGTTTCTCAATCTCATCTTCCGTGAACAGATAAATTGACATCTTGATTAGATAATCATAATGTTTCGTATCACTATCAGTCATATACTCAACTACCCGACCGTCTTGAACCTGAAGATATTCATTCTTTAATAAATCATTAATGATATCAATACGCTTCTGTTTATAAATCTTAATTTTATCATTCATTACATCGGTGATAAATCTCATTTTACTCTTTAAAATCATCAAGTCGTTTCTAAGATTAGTTAGTAGATATTCTTTCCGCTTGATATATAATTCACACCTAATCTTATAAAATTCATCAAAGATATCATATACATTATCATATTTCTGAATCTGATTTTTGGAATTATAGAGATGAATATTATTATATGATAATCCCTTTGTAGTCGTTAATTTAAAGAATTTTTCTATTCCATCAATATTCTCATCTTCATCCCATTGTAATGAATTTAAAAATCCCTTCTCAAATGTAATCATAAAATCAATCGTTGTATCACTACTGTTATTTGTATAATCTATGATAGTCTTCTTAGGTGGTTTAGCTTTACCTTTACCTTTATCATTCTCTAATGATTTACTCTTTTTTCCTGTATCGGGAACCAAAGAATCTAAAAACTTTTTATAATCATCTGTCCATTTGCCAATAGGTAATTCGGTTACCCGAATACTACATTCATCTATAACTTCATATTTACCCTTACTAATATAAGTCTTTTTATCAATCTTTACAATTTTACCAATAAAATCTCTATAATGAGGACCAATCGTATTATATTGTTCCGACCGAATTTTACGTTTCATATTTTTGATAATATCAATCGGATCATGCATCGGGATCGTCGTACTGAATCCAGTTCCAATACCATTCATTCCATTCACTAAAACCATCGGAATAATAGGAACATAAAATTTAGGCTCAACAAGTATACCATCGTCATCATTGTATTCTAATAATGGAAAATCTACAGAAGGATAAAGGATATCAACTATCTTATTTAATTCAGTATGAATATAACGAGGACTCGCCGAATCATGACCTCCCATAATTCGGGTACCAAATTGACCATTCGGCATCAGTAAATTAATATTATTTGATCCTACATAATCCTGAGCCATACCAATAATAGCACCCTGAAGAGAAGCCTCACCATGATGATATGCGGCGTGTTCACTCACATATCCAGCAAGCTGAGCAACGCGAATTTCAGAATATAATTTCCTCTTGAAACAAGAATATAAAATCTTGCGCTGACTCGGTTTCAGACCATCGTATACCGAACCAATACTACGAAGAGTATCACTATTTGAAAAATGAATTAATTCTTTATCTATGAAATCAGGAATAGAAATATCAGTATCCTTGTGATCTAAAATAAGATTTTCATCAAAATTATATAACCACTCTTTTCTCATATCACTCTTATCCTTGCTAAATGCCAAACACATCTTCTCACTTGTATCTTCTGTATAAATATAATTATTTAATTTCATATTGCCAAAATATTCCCTCGCTTCCTGAGCAGATGATGTCCCTAAGCCCTTGTAATATTTAGTCTTCCATGATTTACTATTCTTTGTTTTCTTAATCCAATCGTTATATTCGGTTAATGTATAAAATGATTTGATCTTTTTCTTTAGTGAAACCTTTACAATCGGAGTAATCATACTCGTAATATATCCTAATTCTAAAAGAGAAGGCCACATATGATGAAAGACATTCATGACTAAACCCTTGATATGGGATCCATCGTGATCTTGATCTGTCATAATCATTATTTTACCATATCGTAACGATTTTGTATCCGTATATACCTTACCATTCACTAAACCCAAAATCTTTTTCATATTCGTTATTTCACTATTCTTCATAATCTGATCTAACGAAGAATCCCTAACATTCATTACTTTACCTTTCAAAGGAAAAGCACCATAAATATCTCGTCCTACAACAGATAAACCAGATACAGCCATTGATTTTGCTGAATCACCCTCAGTTAAGATTAAAATACATTGATCGGACTTCTTCGTTCCAGCCCAATTAGCATCATCTAACTTCGGAATATCTCTAATCTTATTCTTCTTTTGGCCATCAGTCTTTTTACTCTCCTTATTCATCTTGAATTCACTGAACATTAAAACACGATCTAAAATATCAGTCTTGTCTATAATATGCTTAATGAATTTTTCAGAAATCTCAGGCTTTGATCCAAATTTAGAAGGAGTCGTAATTAATCTCTCCTTTGTCTGACTATCAAATGATGGATTCACAATTAACGTATCTATAAAGATACGTAAATAATTCTTGATATAAGTCTCATTAATATCCCTCTTAGATTTTTTCATAATCTGCTTTTTTATATTACTTGTTAACATCTTACTTATCATATCAACATGTTTACCCCCCTTTGATGTACATATTCCATTTACAAAAGAGATCTGCTCAAAACTATCTGAAGTAGATAAACTCACTCCAATTTTCCAAATAATATTATTATCTACAAATTCATCATAAATTAAGACCTCATTCGTAAGATACATCTTGCTATAATCAGAGAAACTCTTTACAGGGAGCTTCACCTTATTTAAATAAACAGATACACTCTTATCTGTAATACCAGCAATATCATATACACGTCTCATCATCAGATTAATCATATCATCAGAATAACTCTCTATACCAAATCTCTTAAAATCAGCTTGCCACGTAATCTTTGTATATGGTTTTCCCGAATAATCAGTTATCTTGGGTTTCTGAATAATATTCATATTACCCCTGAATAACTGAGTATATTTCTTCTTTCTCTGACGATCAACAGTCTCCAACTTAAATGACTTTGAAAAGATATTGGTTAACTTCGCTCCATAACCATTTTTCCCTCCGACTACCTTTTGTTCTTCTTTATTGTAATTTGTTGAGGTCAATAATTCACCAAAGATTAATTGAGGAATATAAATCGGTTTCCCATTCTTCTTTTCTTTAGGATGCTCCGCAACATCTACGCCATCGCCATTATTCATAATACTGATTTCACCCTTTTCTACATTGAATTCTACCTTGATTTCAGTTACTAACTGAATACTCTTATCTGAAGCATGAAGTCCTGATAAACGAGTTACCTGATCCTTAGCATTCACTAAAATCTCATTGTAAATATTATATAATGCCGGAATATATTCCATCTCTTTTTCTACAATCTTATCATTCACCTTATCATAAACAGATAAAGTTTCTGAAATCAAATCACAACCACCAACATATGTATCAGGAGTATTGTAAATATGATTCTGAAGATTCTCTTTCTTGTATTTCTCTTCTAACGACGCCATTATGTTAAACTTATGTTTATTTAAGTTTAAATAAAAAAAAATCAAATTTAAAAATCAAAGTGAACAGACTAAGAAAAGATTATATGACTAGACGACTTGCGGCAAACGTGAGATTAAAATGTGACGGTGAAGAGCATCTATCAGATCCTGCTGCGGAGGAGGTGCAGTCCTGGCGCCAACCCCTTCTGCCGCCCTGATGCTAACGAGTTCTACTTGGGTCAGTATCGGCGTTTGATCGGCTAGGCTTTGGTAGCCGGGGGGGCGGAGCCCTTCCTCCAAGGCTCCAACCAGTCTATCGGACAGAAGAGCCTTTAGCACCGACTCATAACTGATGTTTGCGAGGCCAGTTAACCCAATATCATTGACCACCTCTTGTGGGATACCGGCACTTGGGTGAGCTAGTCTTGAAATTCTAACTTTCGCTAAAATACTACAATATAATTCTTTTATCAGTTCCTTCAGCTGGGTCTCCAAGAAGCGCTTTTGTCGTCTACAATCGTCTAGATTAGCTTGAACGTGTGCTAGATTTTGTTGAGAAACTAAGAGAGCGGCTGCGCTCCCCGCATCCCCAGCACCGGCGCTCGCACCGATAACCGCTTGAAGCTGCCTCTTCTCTTCCTCAAGTCCCTCAATTTTTTGCTTAAGCATGGTTATATTTTCCTGGATTTCTTTGCAGTTTGAGCCGGCTGCTACCGCGACTTGAGCTTGAGCTTGAGATGGTTCTCCTCCTGCTGCTGGATCCAGTCTCTGCTCTGAAAAAAGCGCTGGAGGGTTTTCTAGGTCTGGGCGGCCAGCGTAGCCAGCGCGAAACCTGCGCCCTGCTGCTGCCGCAGGACCAGCAACGTCTCCTCCTGCTGGTCCTGCTGGTCCTTGTGGTGGTGGTCGGGGGATTATCTTTTTGATGGAGGTGGCCTTCACTTTGCGCTGAGGCGCGGCTACCGGCTGAGGCGCGGCTACCGGCTGAGGCACCTGAGCCGTCTGAGGCGCATTGGTTTTAGAGAACCAATGTGGATTCTCCTGGGCCGCGTGGACGCCACCGCTGTAAAAGTCAAATAATTCTTCTACCAATCCATCTATAAGCATGGAACGCAATATAGGGGCACCAGTAAATTCTGCCCCCGTTAAAATCTTCCCTCCAATACTTATATTTTGGAGCGATTCCGGATCCCCCTGTATTATTAATTCTAGAACCTCTTTAATATCTTTTTCGTCTAATTTACCTTCTCCGACGGCTCGGTCTGTCAACACCCGATCTTGGCCTCTTATTTGTCTCGTAGTGAGGTATTCAGTTATTATTTCTCTCATTTCTCTGATTAAACCATCTTTAGTTTGTAGACCTTGCAGAGTGATACGATTTAAGAAATGATCTGCTTCAACCACGGCAGAACTTATATCTTTTCCGGGCTTCATAAATTTCCTGTTAAATATTTTTATAATTAAGGCTTTATCTTGATCATCTCCCCCTCTCTGTAGTTTCTTCTTCCGTTTCTTTTTCGTTTTTCGGTTCGTTAATTTTT
>Ga0115001_10002170_pt1 | contig 15097 bp, 22 predicted proteins | sample ArcticOcean_MG_C_12_FD_89869 | JGI IMG/M metagenome (GOLD analysis project Ga0115001, IMG submission 89869) | Marine microbial communities from western Arctic Ocean - ArcticOcean_MG_CB8_130 | ecosystem: Environmental > Aquatic > Marine > Oceanic | place: Arctic Ocean: Canada Basin | collected... | reverse complement strand
TTATCCATTCTTAATTTAAAATAACTTCCATTTCCATCACTACTTATTTTAGTTTTTGAATTACTAAAATTATTATTAATTTCTTTAAATGGAATTATAGTTTCGTTTGTTACAGATTCGATAATTGAATATTAACTCGAAACAGGAAGAATCTCATCCGTCATATAAAATGAAGATGTCTGGAATGTCTTTGTCGGAAATTCTGGCCGTACTCCTATTCTAAAGTTAGCAATTTCCCATTTTCTATATTCTGGTTTTATATTTTTAATATATGGAATATAGGTATTAGATGTTATTTGCGCTAATCCACCGGTGCTACCTAAATCATCCCACCCAACTTCTAATCTCGGAACAAATATAGTATGAGATTCTCTGCCAAAGAACTTTAACAGCCCCAATATTTCAGCTGATCGCTCATCTGCAGATGGCCGTTTGATTAGAAATCCGTGATTAGGACGATCGCCTTTAATCCACCCTCGAACAATATCTGTAACATTTATTCTGATGTCTGGAGATTGGTTTGTAAATGTCTGAGTGCCGTAGCTTCCGTCGATTCCGGACAATATATATGAACCGCCGCCGTATTGGTTTGTCACGCCATTGCCTAGCTCTCCGGCGTTATGTGAACCTGTATCCCATGCCGTCGCGCCTAGCGCGATAGCATCCCCTGTTCTATTATACCATGAAGCGCCGATCTTTGTTTTTGGCGAATCGCCCAAAGTACCGTGCCCATTACTCCATGATTCTGATACCGGAGCAGCAATAATTGTATATGTTTGTAATAAGTCGGATGCATCGGAAGCATGTAGATTTAAATAAACTGACGATGACATGATATCAGATTCTGGCATTGGAATATCGCCATCAGCAATTGATTGCGATAATGTTATTATCTCAGTTCCAAAATCTAATAAGATGCGACTATTATAAGAATTGGCCTGAATAACTCCGTCTACACGTGATGCGGACGTTACTTTTGTCAGTTCTAATATTTGATCGATACCGGTGTTTTGCTCCGGATATTTTTCATATAATGTTGTATCTTTTTCTGCGTAAAATATTCTATACATAATTTACCCCTTATGGCCTTATGGCCCTTCCTTTAATATCAGCATTAGGATATTTTATTTCAAAAATACTTGGATCTAATGACGGATATAATATGTTATTCTTAATGGCTCCGTTTATCTGATACTCATTACCAGAATATCCGGAACTAACTGCATGCCTATTGACAAATTCTAATGTTGGTATACTCTGTACTCCTTCTAGTCCATCTAGATCTGATATGATAGATGATATATTCAATGCTCCATTAATCTGCATTCTGTCGTTATGTAATAATGTCTTTAATCTATCAACACACTTAAGTACTATTTCATTTGAATTATAATTAGGTTTGGGGATTACTTCAAAATTAATACCTAAATTAATAATAAATGCAGCCTTTATATTGAGTGCATCTGTTAACATTCTATATTCCGATATATATGTCCTTAGATTTTCTAATAAAGCTTGATTTGCTTCTATGAAATTGCCTGTTGCATCTTGTGCAAGAATATATAAATTTAATGCATACTGATTAGCAATTGTCTCAGCTGGATATGTCTTGTCTGTAGTATTTATTTGAGTATCGCCTACAATATACGCTTTTGATATCGCTCCAAATTTAGATGGCATTGAATACACACGTGCAATATAATCTTCTCTAGTGATGGCTCTATTCTGTGCTGCGAAAGATGCCATTGCATTCTGTCGAATTCCCTCGAGGTGTTGTTTGGCACGGCCGCCTAATGCAGGCTCACTATTAGTAACTGCTAATGAGGCTTTTGTAGTGTCTAGGTTAACTGTGCCTGTCTCGTTTAAGTATGCTACATTAGTAATGTTTACTAAAGAATGCATGCCTACATTTTCTTCTAGGCTTCCTCCTGCCGAATATTTAACGGTTAATGTAGTATTGGATGGCGCTATTCCATATGTACTAGTATATAAAAAATTGGTCGGATCAACCGCCGACGTTGTAGTACGTCTTAAATATTCTAACCCGTGTCCTACATTTTTAGGATTAGGTATAATTTCTTCATCAGCATCAGAAGAAACACCAGACCCAAAGCATAATTCGATCCGGTCGTCATCACGCACTCGTGATATAAACCTCCTAGCTGTCTTTTTTAATTTTAGGATATATGGTACCGTCGACCTAAAGGCAGATAACTCAGGGTCATTAAAAGGAATATTAGCGATATCTTCAAAAACAGTATCCTGTGCCAGATAATCTACTTCTAACCAGTTATTGTTAGCAGAGTCGGTAATACTAATAACATCAATAATATTCGTATCCGGTAAAATGATTTTGTCATATGGCTTAGGTTCTACAAAACTAAATGTCGACGTCTTAATAGCTCCGGAAATTACCTTCACACGTTTCTTAAGAAGATATCTAGCAACATTACCACTGCCATCAATTTCATATACTGTAATTTCTGGATCATGATTGAAATCAATTGACTCCTCGGTATGAAATTCTGTTCCGTTCTCATCCGATACTATCATGCCGGATGCAACTGTTAAGGCATATGCCATATCTGGGGCAGCGGTGTCGCCGGTTCCGGTTGCCGGCACCAATTGGAATACATCTAAAGTACAAGTCGCCGGCGCATTTAATCTTGGCTTATGGCCAAATAACTGCGATAACATTAATATATTAGATGATTCTTCAGCAGTCGATAATAACGATTCTTTAAAGGACGCGTCAGTATAATATGATAATACATCGCCTACGTATGATGACATTTCCATGAACATCATTCCAGGTGAAGATTCGTTAAAATCTTGATATGTGTCCGGAAAATAATTCTTTGCAAAGTTTATTAAATTCTGTCTAAACTGAGCAAAATCCTTATTTAAGTATTTCACATCTTTTTTAACTAAGTCTGCCATAAGTTAACCTTTCTCTTTAATTCTTTAGTATGAGCCCCCCAGGCCAGTATTAAATGCTGTATTAGCTCCAAATGAGCCCACTTGTTGTAATTCCGTGTCTTGTGATATATCCGTTACTTGAAATGCATTTTCATTAGCTAAAATATTAATTACAACATTTGCGCCTATAGAAGTTATCTCAAAATACAACCGAACATTTAATGAATGCATGTCCGCAGATGCCTCTGTTTCTATATTAGTTAATATCACATATGGCAACCATCGTTCGATATCAGATTGTATAGTATCTTCTAGCATATCACGGATATCGGCCATATTATTTTCGAAGAGCACCGTTCTTATATTTGTTCCAAACTCGGGCTGCATATACCTTTCGCCTTTTGTTGTTAGTATTAGATTTTTTAAATTCGATATAACAGCCTGCTGTGTCGTATATGATGATTCAAATACGCCTTTGCCAGTACTGGGGTTGGTAGCGTAATTGGAAGATGGCGCCTTTCCCTTAGCACTCTTATTTAAAGGCAATAAGATTCCTATTGCTTGCTCACTATTATCAGTCGGCTTATATTGGTATATCGATCTTGCCATTATCTATTCTTCTTCTTATCTATTGCTTTCATTAGTGCAGAATAATCCTTTGTCATCAATCCAACTGTCTTAGCAACATTTTCATTTTGCATATTAACAGGCACGCCATTAATATCGTTAGTAACTAATGGTGCCAATGGCCTAGCAACTATTTGCTGCTCGCCATAAGATTGTTCCATGGCAGAGCTATAATCCATTGTGCTATAATCAACCATCCCTTGATCCGGAGCCATTGCTGTCGTCTCATTCAATAAATCATTAAGCATTGCATTTTTTGTAAATTGTTTCTTTGTTGCCGCCATAGCGGGACGATTAATACTTTTGGCATGCCTAGTAGGCTCCATATGACTATCAATTTTTATTTCGTTTAATATAGGCCTAAGTTCTGCTTTAATAGCATTACTGACCTCTTCCCTAATTACCTTACGTAATAACTTTAAGAATCCATCTGTTTTCATAGTAAATACCCTTTTTAATAAATATGTTAACCATGGTAAACAGGCCGGCTTTAATCCTAGGCTATAGCAACCCATGGGAAAGGAACGGGTGCTCCGCCTGAAGCTGCATTTGGTCCGGTGAACACTCCACTAACTGACAATAAATGTGTAGTAAACGCACTCACAAGCCCAGATGCCACGCCGGCTGCTGATTGCGATTGCATTGCTGAGTATATCTGTGGTATAGGAGGTACGCCCGGAACTAGTACAACGTTCACTCCGGATACCCATGTTGGCGGCGGCACAGGAGTAAAGGCCATGCCGGTCCAATAGAATGATACAGCCGCGGCCGCCGGCGACCATATTGCCGGATTTGCAGGTATCTTTCCTAACGCCTTACCTAATTTAAATGATGCATTAAATCCGTTTTCAATAATTTTAGCACTACCACCTTGTGGCATTGCACCCGGAACTAATGTTGGCATAGCTGTTTTTACTGCCTGATGATATAATTTTCCAATCTTTTGCGCGGTCTCTGCTTCGGTCTCTGCTTTATTACTTAATAAATAACTTACGAGTTGTGATTGAAATGCCGGCCAAATTGCTGCCATTAATGTCCTTTCATTTTTTTAATTACATCTTTAAGTTTAGTAATCTTAGTACCTATACCTTTTGTTTTACTAGCACCTGCTGTTGCTTTAGTTTTAGATTTTATAAATGCCCCAGCATTTAATGGCGGGCCGGACGGTCCTACTCCTGTTGGATGAGTTGATGATGCATTTGCTTGAGCAACCGAGCCTAATTCTTTATGTAGTTTTTCTAGTTCTGTATTTTGTTTAATAACTTCTTCCATGAAATCTAACATTGTATCAAAGAATTCATTCATATCACTATGCCAACCCTTTGTAACAATTTTAACATCTTTTTTAGCTATTAGTAATATTTCATCTTTACGTGCATTAAATACTAATCTATCTGATCCTATTATTACTTGTGGCCTGTCGTATATATTTAACTTCTTTACCTTGTCTCCAAGCTTCTTTTGAGCTAGTTTAAATCCATTAAACTTCTGAGAAGATGTTAGATATATAAATGCATCGTCCTTGTCCGGATCTTCTATTGCATAATATTTATTTGCACTTCCACCATCTCGAGCTTCCTTAACTCCGCATGTTAATGCTACAATAGGATCGCCTTTCTTCATTCCGGTCCAAAATGGCTTTTGCTTATACATCAATATATCTTGTTTCATATGTGTTGATGAAAATCTTAAGATACTACCAAACCTATCTGGAAAATTTATATCTCCCTGGAAGGGTTGTATATATACAATATCTTGTTCTTTAAAACTTAACTGTGAAGGCGACATTCCTATTCCAGACTTTACAATAGGGTTTGCTCCATAATTAGTACCGGATATTGTCTTATCCTGCAGGAATGGCAACACTGCATTGTTGACATTACCATGTGTGTTAACTATACTAGTATAGTACCATGTATGCACTCCGCTAGTCTCAGAAGCGCCAGCTGCCATGCTAACACATAAGACTTGTTCACCATATAATGGAATAGGCATCCGATTTGGATCGGCTGGATACGCGTATGCTTCAGACCCCAAAAATCTTACACGAATTGTGCCAGGCGGCAACGTATTTCCTAATAGATCTTTAGTCTTTCGGAATTGGGTCGGAAGCCATGTCTGTAATACCTGGCCTACTTCTGTCTTGTTCATTCGTTGTTCCTGGGTCCTTAACTTGTGGGTTTAGTTTTTCTAATTCAGACTCGGCTTCTTCTAATAATTTAGTCCTTTCGTCATCGGTGAGCCCAAATTCATTAGAATCATCATCTTTACTGTTAGCTGATATAATACGCTGCACAACAGCTGCTAACTTAATTAATGCATCATCATTCTTAACAGATACATCTAGATAGTCTTTTATCATTGGCACAACAACCGTGGCGTCACCCGTATTCTTTATCATTGGCTCCAGGCTCTTAATTAATGCGTCAATCTGCCGCGCTTTCTTTTTTGAATTGTGATAAATATCACGCATTAGATCTGAAAAATTAGTGCCTTTGAATAGCTCAAATTCTGTACTCATACTCCATCCTTTTATATAAATATAAAGGACTACTGATTTAGATCGGGTAGACTATATGCACTTACGATATGCCCGGACTTATTATAAACTAGATACATTTTTGCATAATCTCGTTTCATGATATTAATCACTTTAGTTATATTCTGAGTTTTGAGGCCCGTACGTTCTCTTATAAGAATATAAAGAGCTTTCTTATTGAAATTTTCGATATTTGCTCTCATACGAAATAATTCTAATATGGTATCGGCGACTATAATATCTCGTTTACTTGTAAACACTTTATTAAGATTATCATCATACCATATACACCATTGGTCGGTAAAATCTCGTAATGATTCTTGATGGTCGGTTAGTGTTAATTCCCCTTGTATATTTCTATTTTTATCTACAGCGCCCAAATCAGACCGTTTCTTTAATTTTGCATAGTTCGAATTATTTTGAATAATAAGATAATTTTTTGCAACTATAGAAAAGTATGAAAATGCTTTACCCTTACCTTCTTTAAATTTACCTATCTTCTCAACTAAAAATGCAACCACTTCTGCTTTAATATCTTCATATGGGACATCGAAATAACTAAATCGAAATGTATGGTATATATTTTCGACTAACTTATTGAACGGATAATTTATATGGTCACGAAATACTTTATTTCGTTTAGTCCAGCTTGGCTCGATATTATAAGCTATTATAGCCTGATCGGTAATATATGTAAAATATTGTTTTTTACTAGGCTTGCGGCCTCGTTTTTTCTTAGGGCCATTATCTTCTAATTCCTGCAGTTCTGCCGCATGCCATTCGTAAAATTTATCTACTGGGCTCAATTCTTCCATTAAAATCCTTTATTCAAACTATCAAAAATATCCTTCATCTCTTCAAAAATAAATCCGGTTTCATCATCGGCTTCAAATGAGCCCAATCGATCGAGTTGTTTTAGTTTTGAATTAGATTCGCCGACACGCGTTTTTAAACTGGAGAAGAATGTAAAATATTCTGTATTAGAACTTTCTAACTCATCTACATACTCCGAGACAGCCTCTTGTTTACGTAATTGATTTAGATTAACAAATAAAGAAATTGCTAATACTATTGATAATATTACTATTGTTGTTACCATTATTTTTCTCCAAATAAGTCTTTAAACATTTCTTGTGCATTGACAGATACATTACTATCCGTTAGTGTTTTTTTTGCATATTGCTTTTTAATAGGCGCTGTTCCTGCAGGATTGTCCTTGTACCATGTCTCAAATTCAATTCTAGCTGCCATACTATCAGCTTGATGCATTACATATCCTAAATTAGTCTTTAGTTTAGAATCTGCAGTCCTTGACATAAAGTATGGTTTATTTGACTCATCATATAATCCATCTGTCAATTTTATAGCCAGCATTTCGTTCCAAGTGATGGTAATGTTATAATGTTGCAACAACCATATAGATAGGTCATTTACGAGGCTAAAAGCATTGTTAGGATTAATCTTATACATCTTTCCTTGATTCTTTCTATGCCACTCAGAATCATTAGGAATGTATATTTCATTTCCTTCTCCTGGAAATCCCATCTTACCTATATCATGATTCAATGCTACAAAGATTAGTTCTTCTTCAGTGTAGCCAGACATATCACTGCCCATATCTTTCCAAAGAGCATAAACATGTTTTGCACATTTAATTACTCTTAAGACATGATCGACATACCCGCCTTCAAATGCATTATGATAATGATCGAAACTAGAAGCCGGTTGCATTGACATCCTATCTTCCAGATCTAGATACATTGCTTTTAATTTATCTTTTCTATCGCCTTTAAAATTATCATCGATAACTTTAATTAAGTCCGTCCAATTTTGGACAATTGTTTCTGCTGTTAATTTCATACTTTATATAATTTGGTCTATTACTCCGATTTCTAATAATTCTTCTGCAGTTAAAAACATATCGCTTCGCATCTTATTCTTCCACCAATCTGCATCTTGATTTGTTTTTTCTGCTAACATACTGTAAATAATCTTTTCTAAGCTTTTTACATTATCTAAAAATGCTGTTATGTCGCTCATTTTACCTCCTAGGAAGCTCGATGATTGATGGAACATTACTGTTGATCGTTTACTCATCATCCTTTTCCCGGTACCACATGTTAAAATAATTGCGGCCGCTGAAAATGCTCTTCCTCTACACACTGTATTTACTTTTACATCTAAAGATTCGATATAATCTATGATGCCAAACATCTCATAAATATCTCCGCCTGGACTGTTAATCATTAAATTAACTGGAGCTGTTTTATCTTTTCTATGCTGCAATAAACTTCTCATACGAATAATGAAATCCGTCAGTGTATGATCATTTATCTCATCATTAATAAAGATGACTGAATCTTCATAATCTAATAAAGTTCCTAATTGATTATTCAATGCTTCATATAACGATGATTGTGGCTGTTCAATCGCTAATGGTACTTTTTGCTGTTGTTCTTCGTATATACTCATCTTTCTAATTTATATTAATATAATAAATATATTCCGTAAATCAAAAGATTATTGCATCTTTTTTAACTGACGACCCAATTTTTTTAATTGAGCAGTACCTGACCTTAGGTCTTTCTTGTACTTAGCCTTCTTTACTTGACCCCTTACTAGTGCCATCTGTTGTAATATAGAGTCCTTAAGGTCTGCTTTCTCTTGTTTAGATAACTTCTTTTTAGGAGTCCGGTCGACTACTGTTGGCTGCAACGTTCCTTTTAACTCCACCTGTTCCTTTCCTTTGTGAAATACATTGCCTTGTGGATCGATAAATTCTTTCATGAACTGCCAACCACGTGGCCGGCCTTTTGAAACATACCCTCCCGATATTTCCGGTGGGCCTACTGTCTTATTAACACATTTCCAACATAACACTGCTGCCACATCCGGGCCTACTTCGGACCACGAACTACACCGTGGCCCATCTCCTAAGAATTTCCACATCTCATATTTTTCATCTGGTATACTATTCCTACATACCATTAATATTTTGCCGTTCTTTCTTTTTGTTCTAAAATTATGCGTAACTTTTTTCTTTGCCATAACTATTTTAATTTATTACCAATATGCTGTTTTACTAGGTGGAGTTGTTGGGGGGCTATTCTCTTTATATATATCTTCTTTAGGTGTTGCTAATACCTCTTCATTTCTTTTAATCATCTCTTCCTGTTCCGGAATTTCTTCTACATCTAATATTGCAAATACTTCTTCCTGTGTAACCTCAGACATTTCAAACTTTGTAGTAGGTTTAATTTGAGCAAATGCAAAATTTGCTGCTATTACCATTGCAATTGCTAATGGGTCGAATACAAATATAATTAATAATAAGAACCAATTAACAACTTGATCCATGTCTTTGCCAGTCGTCTCCGCTAGATATTTTAATGGGCCTAGTTCTCTTTCATCTTCATTTGAGATTTCTAAGTCTAATAATCTAGTATCAAGTGACATGATAGAATCTTGTATTACTTCTAACTTAAGATTTATGTTGTTTCGATCTTCGATAGTCTTATCTAGTTCCGCTTGCAATGCTTTTCGACTAGAACTGGACGTTGTTGTAATTAACTGCTGTGTTTCTCGATCTATATACTGTACTTGCGCCGGGTTAGATAGTGATATTCTTAAATCAGAAATAGATTGGGTCACTTGTCTCTTTTCTATGTTAAGATCTGATTTATTTTCCTCGAACCTTGTTTGCTTAATCTGCAATACCGCTAGCGATTTGTCGAGGAACTCTGACTTTGTAGCTGTTTCATGATAGGCGCCGGAAAGAAATCCATATATACCACCACTAGTGATTATCATTAAAACTAACACGGCTACTGATAGATACGCACGTAACACCTTTCCAATTGTATCCCAGTATTGGTATAGTAAAGAAGCTACAACTAGCTTAGCGAATTCCAATGAGCCAGCCATTATTATTACTTGTGTACTAGCACCGGCGAACAGCTTACTCAATCCAATGACAGAGTAAATGGCCGCCGATCCTGATACCGCTAGAGCTGCTATAGCTATTAAAAACGGAAACAGCTTAGCTTTCATAATTAACTACCCGTTACGCGGTCTGTAATTATCGATAGGTTCTGCCGGATGCGCGCAAATCTCTGAGTGGCGTCGACTGGGTCAATTGGTAATTGTTTTTTAACTGCTTGTTGCATGATCATAATCATATTATCAGTATCATCTAATAATCTTAATACGTTGTCTCTGTCTTTCATAGTAAAACTTCTTTTTTTAGTTTGTTATTATATGCATAAATATTACGATATCCTAAAACGGCTAATTCTTTTGCCTTAGCTTCTATTACAATATCCAATTCATGATTATATGTTCGAATTTCATCTATAATATAATCTGAATGTGCTTGTGGACGAATTGAATCGTCTTTGTATTCTCTTGCCTTACTCTCCGAATAATGACAACATTGTCTAATATGTTTCGGCCAAGTTGTTCCGGCTAATTCTAATGCCTGCTGTTCTGACATTTCATCTGGATGGAATGTATGGTGATGATAGTCGAATGTGATCGGTATGTTAATTTCTTTATGAATGTAATCATACAACTTACGTACAGACCACATACTTGCCTTATCATCATTTTCTAATACTAATCGTTTCTTACAATTATCGGACAGCCTATGCCAACCTGCAATCCATCTTTTTGCAGTACCTTCAAAGTCGCCTCCATATGAACCACCTACATGAATATTAATTTTATTTTCAAATGATGGCTCAAACCCAAAAAGATCAAATGTCTCACTATGTCTTTCTAAACTAATAATAGTACGTTCAACAACATCTAACTTGGGAGAGCCTAACACATTAAAAGGCCCAGGGTGAGTAGTTATTCTCATACCATGTTTGCGAGCATAATCTCCACATTGCATTAATTTTTTTGCAATCTCATTGAACTGAGGCAGTTGATGTAACTCATATTGATCGTGCCATGGGAACAATTCAGACCCTAAACGAAACAATGTAATGTTATGCTCATTATTCCATTGTAAGTAATGTAATAGATCGTTTGCATTTAGTAATGCCCTCTCGCCTAATAAATGTAAGTCCCAATCCTTAGGATCCTCTGATCCTTTTTTCCAAGTTACTTTTCTGGCAGTCCTAGATGTTGTAACTCTACCGCCGGCCTTTTTTGGACGCCGTGTCAATGTTTCATTAACACATGCATATCCCAATCTTACTTTCTCATTCATACTATTAATATAATAAATTTATCTCGTAATTCCTAAACATTTCTACCATTTTCGAAAACATGCTTTACGGTAGGAAATCTCAAACTCAATTCTCCTTTCTGATTCTTTGTCTCTTCAAAGTATTGGACGGTAATCTCTTTACCAATAATTAAATCTGGATTGGCATTATATTTAATTCTTTGCTCTTGGTTCCATCCAGACCCAACTGCAACCTCATATCCTTTATGACTAATATAAGCTTGCGCCATCATTGGTATAACAACTTCTTTGCCTTCTCTAATAACTCTATGGTCTTCAAAATCAACTCTCTCAACTTTATATTCCGCATCAAAGAATTTTTTAACCTTTAATAAGTTTTGAGATCTCTTACCTTCATACCCAACATTCTTTCTTAACATAACTCCTTCATGCCCTTCCTTCTCCGCACCGGCTTTAAGTTTTGCAAAATGATCATCATCACTAACAACAATCTGGTCCAATACACTTAATGAATCTTGCCAATGAATATATTTATCTAACTTTGCAAATCTCGATATTCTTTCTATCAAATTCTGCTCACTTACTTTATTATTAAATTCGGTTAATGTTAAGTAATCAAACATTACATATTTAGGATTTGTAATCGTATGATTCTTTCTTTTAATTTGTTTCATTATACCTTGGAAATCTTCCTTCCCATCTTTGTCCATCAAACAAATCTCACCGTCAAACACAACTCCTACAACTTGCAATTTTTTAACGGCATCCTTAACAACTTGCAATGTTTCAAATTCATTACCTACTCTAGAATAACATTTAACATTACCCTGGTAATCAACAATTGTTAAACATCGTACCCCATCTAACTTTCTAGACGCCAACCATACATCATCCCAATTAACTCTTTTAGGATCAAACTTATTTGCTAATGCTACATCAAAGGTCGGAATTAAATTTGGAATCACTTTATTAATAACTGATTCGGAAGCTCTAATTTCTAAATTACGATCTATAATAGAGAGAATTAAATCTTCATGACATTTATTTAAAAATACAAATCCATTTACTAATGCAATTGCATCATGCCCGGTATATACTCTATTATTCAAATCATCTAATAATTCAAATATATCATCATAATTCATTTTAAGCGTATCACATAGATCGGAACGCTTCTTACATGTCTTACTGGTTACATAATACTTCTTATATGGGTCTAAGGCATAATTTAAAGCCTTTTTAATGAACTCATCTTCCTTGATTGAATCAATAATAACCTTTTTCTCATTAAGAGAACTGGTATTCTTCATCTGGTTTACAAAATCTTGGAGTTTTTCTAGGTTTTTATTCATATCTATTGGTTTTTAACTAATTACTTATACTATAAGATAAGGTATAATTCCCATAGATCCTAATTTTTTTCAAGCTTTTTTTCAGAAATGTTTTCCGGTGGCTCTATAATTTGAGCATCTTCTATCGTCTCGCAGCAATAAAACATCCCATCCTTCCTCAATAACGTGTCTGAACCGGTCCATTTTTTAAGTATTTTTTGATCGAAGTTTGGTTTCAAATGAGATTCGCGTATAACACGTTTAACTAGGAACTTCTTTTCACCATAATCTATAAATTGGTAGCCGATCATTAGTTGCTGCAGATTGGAGGCACCTTACCTTTAATTTCATATACTCTTAAGAATCGATATACATCGAACTCAGATTTGGGCACATCTAGTCGTTGTAATAAAAGGCCATCATCAAATAATTTGTCGACAAAGCCTCTTATTGCTTTTATACTATCAGAATTAAGATGTATTGCTTCTGGATACTGTGTTATACATAATGTATGTGATCCAAATTGGATTTCTTGTGCTGATATAAAGAATTCATGTCTAGCATATTTATCGGACATCTTCCCAACTTGTTTACTAGAAGCTTGGTCTAATCCAACCTGACATGCGTCAAATAAAAATTCAATTTTGTCCGGAGCATCTAATGCCACAAATAAATCAAAGTCATCTTCTAATATTTCAAGTTCATTTAATTTCATTACCCTAATAACAAATTTTTATTATTCGTATTGTCGATTTCACGTATTATAAATAGATTATGTAGTTGTTCCGGTGGCAATCGTTTCATTCCAGCAAAATATGCCTCTGCTTCGACTAATGTCGGCATCTCGACTCGATATACATATGAAGACTGCTCATTTGCTCCTCTTGTATATAATCCATATTGTTTCTTTGATCCCATCATGATGTCCTTTTATATAAATATCAACTTTTGTGTATTATTTGAGATATAATAAAGTATGACTTTATGAAGTCTGGCCTCGGCCCTTTTAGGTTCATATGGTAGTATATTCATCAAGTTTCTTACATCACTTGCTAACTTGCCCGATGTAATTATTGCATCTGCTCCTTTGGTAAACCAATCAACGACGCCCGGAGTACCATATTTTTGGTATATACTGGCTACCTGGGCGTCGTTAATATATCGTTTATGGAATCCCATTAACGCATCATGTTCATCTTATATTTACGATTGACTACATCTTTTGCTGATCGCAATGTTCTTGTGATCTCATCTAGTTCATTATACGTGACATCAAAAGTCTTATTGCCAATATGTAGCTTACCCACTACCGGCGCCTCATTGTTTTCGAAATAATGTTTTGGTATATTATCATTGATCTCGAAATCAATTGAACCATACAATTTTCCATATTTTCTTACTTTCTTTTGATCATACCCTGCTGTATTGTTTACGAATCCCATCTGTTTTTAGTTTTTATAAATTATTATTGTAAATAAATCTTTGGAGAATGAATGATCTAATGCTGCACTTCCAAATTCTTTTTGAGCCCAATTAAATACATCACCTGCATTCCAATTGACTAACCCATCATCGATGCCGGCTTGATCTGAAGCAAGTAATATTATACTTCCTTTTTCACAATGTGACATCATTGTTTTAATTGTATCTTGAAGATATGTCATATCATCACGAACTGTATCAGCATCGTATCTTAAATTACTAGAACCAATATTAATAGACCAATCTTGTTTGATATCTTTATCAATCTTAAACCAATCTGTACATACTAATTCTACTTCTCCATCATATACCTTATTGCCGGCGTCTATCAATTGTTGATTCATATCAACACCGATATACTGTATCGACTCGTTAAATTCTGATTCAAAGAACCTTTCGAAGTCGCCACGAGCAGCTCCAAAATCAAGAACACTATCTCCCTTGCCAATATAATTAGCAATTACACGATACGTGTCCCATTGTTGTTCTCGATTCTCATACCCAACAGCCTCGGCCGAGTGTTCCAAATATTCAGGGTCTGAATCTACTTCGTCAACATCGGCGAGTGTATCTAACTGAACTGCTTCTAATTCTACAGGGTCTTCAGAAACAAGCTCCTTCGTTTTTGTTTTATCCTTTTTCATAAGCATTTTTTTAATTTTGTTTAGCATCACGTTTAGCATTACGGCCTCTTCTTTTACGTTTATGTATCCTATCTAACCTCCCTTCAACATCGGTGAGGCTCATTCTATTAGGATGGGCTCTATTAAAATTTTGTGTCAATCTACATGACATTGCTGCGTACTCCCATGCCACATTTTCATCACTAGTCTTTGGCATATAGAACTCTTCCGCTAGATGTACATCGCCGGACATGATACGTAAACCACCCATTCCATACTCGACATATGCATTTGGATATTGTTTAAGTACTTTCTTTTGATGTTTATTCATATTAATATGATCTAGGACCTTGGGTTGGAAAGATGAAGTCATTTCTTTTTT
>Ga0115001_10002167_pt1 | contig 15102 bp, 15 predicted proteins | sample ArcticOcean_MG_C_12_FD_89869 | JGI IMG/M metagenome (GOLD analysis project Ga0115001, IMG submission 89869) | Marine microbial communities from western Arctic Ocean - ArcticOcean_MG_CB8_130 | ecosystem: Environmental > Aquatic > Marine > Oceanic | place: Arctic Ocean: Canada Basin | collected... | reverse complement strand
TTTAAATTTGAAGCAGCTAAAAGAACTTCTAAAAAAAAATTTTTAAATGAAGAATATTAACTATGGTTCTCAAACCATAAATGAGAATGATATAAAGTCAGTCAGTAAAATACTAAGATCAAAGACAATAACACAAGGTATCCAAGTTGATCTATTTGAGAAGAAGATAAATCAATTATTTGGTGGAAAATTTTGTGTTGCTTTGTCAAGTGGCACGGCTGCTCTGCATTTATCTATTTTAGCACTTAATTTAAAAAAAAATGACATCATAATAACAACACCCATAACTTTTTTAGCAACAGCAACATCTATAATAAATGCAGGATGCAAGATTTTTTTAAGTGATATTAATTTAACTAATTTTACACTTGATACAAATATCTTAGAAGAAAATTTGAAAAAACTTAAAAAACTCAAAAAAAAGTGTGCAGCAGTAATAGCAGTTGATTATGCAGGTTCACCGTGTGACTGGAAAAAATTAAAGAAACTATCACTTAAATATAAATTCAAACTTATAAACGATAATTGCCATGCAATAGGAAGTAAATATTTAACTTCTGTGAAGTATGCAATTAAATTTGCAGATATTGTTACTCAAAGCTATCACCCAGTAAAAAATATTACTACTGGAGAAGGTGGGTCCATGATTACGAATAATAAAAGGATATATGAAAAAGTTAAATTAATGAGATCACATGGCATTATTAGAAAAAAAAAAGAAATGAAAAAACTTGGAACGTGGCATTATCGTGCTGATACACTCGGTTATAATTACAGATTAACCGATTTTCAATCAGCACTTGGCATTTCTCAACTTAATAAATTGAGTAATTTTTTAAAAAAAAGAAATAAAATAGCAAAAATTTATAATCAAAATTTTGAAAATAAAAAAAAAATAACAGTAAAAAAAGAAATTGAAGAAAATAGTTATTGTGCTTACCACTTGTACACTATCTTGTTTAATTTCAAAAAATATAAAATTTCTAAAGTATCTTTTTTTGAAAAAATGAAAAAAGATAAGATTAATTTACAAGTACATTATATTCCACTTTACAAAATGGAGATAATAAAAAGAAATTTATTTAATAAAAAAGAAAAATTTCCTAACAGTGAGTATTTTTATAATAATTCATTTTCTATACCAATATTTCCAAATCTGAGTCTTAAAGACCAGAAATATGTAATTAATAAAATTAGTAATTATTTATACTAGATGAAAGTTAAAAAATTGAATATTGCAATTATTCCTGCGAGATATGGCAGCAAAAGAATTAAACATAAAAATATAAAAAAATTTATAACAAAGCCCATTATATTACATGTGATCGATTTATTAAAAAAATCAAAATTTTTTGATTTAATAGTAGTAAGCAGTGACAGTAAAAAAATTTTAGATATTGCTGAACGTGGAGGCGCCAACTATTTGATAAATCGCCCAAAAGAATTAGCCAATGATAAAGCTGACACAAGATCAGTAATTTTACATTCCATAAGTGAGTTAGAAAAAAAATTTGAATTAAAAAAAATTTTTTGTATCTATCCAACATCTGTTTTTTTAACAAAAAAAAATATTAGAAAGGCCCTAGAGTTAGAAAAAAGAGTAAAAAACTTTGTATTTAGTGCGATTCAATATGATCATCCAATCCAAAGGTCATTTGCAAGAAATTATAAAAACATTAAATTAAATTATCCTAAAAAAATCTTTTTTAGAACTCAAGATTTAAAAAAAAACTATCATGATGCAGCACAATTCTATTTAGCATCAAAAGAAAATTGGATTAAATCCAAATCAATAATTTGTAATAAATCATCTTTTGTAGAACTTTCCAAGTTTGAGGCTCATGATATAGATAATTTAGTTGATTGGCAATTTGCAGAAATCTTATTTAAAAATAAAAATAATTTTTAAATATCTGCGTATAGTGTAATAATCACTAATTAAATAAATGATAAAAATTGCAATAATTGATTATGGTGTAGGTAATATTAAATCAATTTATAATGCTTTCAAATATATGGGTTTAAAAGTAGATATAATTGAAAATCCATTAGAAATTACAAATTATGACAAGATTATTTTACCTGGAGTTGGGTCTTTTAAATATTGCATGAAAAAAATTAAAGAAAAAAAATTTGATTATGAATTAAAAAATTTTGTTAATAGCCAAAAAACAATACTTGGAATTTGTGTTGGAATGCAACTATTGTGTAAAAGTAGCTCTGAAGATGGCCAAACTAAGGGCTTTAATTTTTTTGAGGCTAAAGTTGAAAAATTTAATTCTCATGAGGTTAGAGATAATAATGTGCCACATATTGGTTTTAACTCTGTAATAGCTGACAAAAATTCAAAACTTTTTAAAAATTTTAATATCAATCCTGATTTTTATTTTATACATTCATATAGAGTAAAAGCTAAACAAGAAGACTGTCTCTACTCACAATTTAATTATGGTGATAAATTTGTGTCTTCAATTGAAAAAGACAATATTTTTGGAGTTCAATTCCATCCTGAAAAAAGTCAATTAAATGGAATTAAATTATTTTATAATTTTGTAAAAATTTAATGTCAAAGAAAAGATTAATTTTTACCCTAATTTATTCTGATGGTTGTTTTAATTTAAGTAGAAATTTTAAATTACAAAATGTTGGAGATCTTAGTTGGTTAAAAAATCATTATGATTTTTCAAAAATATCATTCTCGATAGATGAGCTTCTAATTTTAGATGCATCAAGAGAAAAAAAAAAAACAAGCAATTTTTTTTTAAACCTTAATTCATTGTCTTCAGAATGTTTTATACCTGTAGGAGCTGGTGGAGGAATTGAAAACTTGGAAGATGCCAAACTTTTTTTCGAAAATGGTGCAGATAAGGTCATACTAAATTCTGTTATTTTTAAAAACCCTGAAATACTTAATAAACTTTCTAAAAAATATGGTCATCAAAGTATTTGTGTTTCAATAGATTTTAAAATGATAGATGGAAATTATTTTGTAGTAATTAACAATGGGCAAGAACTAATAGATATTAGATTAGATAAATATCTAAATAAAATAATGAATTACCCTATTGGAGAAATCTATTTAAACTCTGTAGATAGAGATGGTACAGGTCAAGGAATGGATAAAAATGTTTTAAATTTTTTACCAAAAAAATTTAAATTTCCCATTATATTAGGAGGTGGAGCGGGCAAATCTTCTCATTTAATTGATGGACTAAAAGATAGTCGTATTTCAGCAGTTTCTACTGCAAACTTATTTAATTTTATTGGTGATGGTTTAAAAGTAGCACGAGAAGAGATTATCTTGACAAAGATTGACGTGCCAATATGGGAGTATAGTATTGCTAAAAAATTTAAAAATATATTTAGTTAACCTATATGATAATTAATTCTTGCAGAATTTGTAAATCAAAAAAATTAGAGAGTCTATTTTCCTTAGGCAATTTAGCTTTTAGTGGAAAATTTGCGACCTCAAGCAAAAAGAACATAAAAAAAGGTATAGTTAAACTTGTTAAGTGTAATGCTTGTTCATTGGTTCAACTTGATAGGAATTTTAGTTCTAAATTTTTATATGGAAAAGATTATGGATATAGAACTGGGATTAACAAAACAATGACAGATCATGTGAATAAAATAGTCAAGGAGGCATCTAAATTTGTTAAATTAAAAAAAAATGATGCTGTTTTAGATATTGCTAGTAATGATGGAACTCTTCTTAATTTTTATAATAAAAGTATAGTTAAAGTGGGCATTGATCCAATTTTGAATAAATATAAGAATAATTATAAAAGTATAAACCATAAAGTGTCAGATTTTTTTTCGTCTAAATCCATAAATCAAGTTGGAATAAAAAATTATAAGATAATAACAGCACTCTCAGTTTTTTATGATTTAAAAAACCCTAACATATTTATTAAAAATATAAAAAAAATTCTTCACAAAGATGGAGTTTTTGTTCTAGAGCATGCAGATTTATTATTAATTTTAAAAAATAATCTATTTGATACGATCTGTCATGAACATCTTGAGTATTATTCTACAAAAATAATAAATCGCTTACTTTTAAAATTTGAATTAAGAATTTTTGATCATAGATATAATGATGTAAATGGTGGAAGTTCACAATATTACATAGTTCACAAAAACTCAAAATATAAATCAAATTTTAAAAAAATAAAAAAGATTATTAAGAGTGAAAAAAATTATGGTCTTGATCAAAAAAAAACCTACTTAAGATTTTATAAAAGAATTTTAGAGGTTAAAAAAAGTTTAATTTCAATACTAAAGAAAATAAAGATTAATCAAAAATCTGTTCATGGCTATGGAGCCTCAACAAAAGGAAATATACTTCTTCAATTTTTTGGAATTTCAAAAAATTATTTAGACTGTATAGCTGATAGAAATGATGCAAAAAATAATCTTTATACCCCAGGTACAAAAATAAAGATAGTTACAGAGAAAATTTCACGAAACGCTGTTCCAAACTTTTACTTAGTTTTGCCTTGGCATTTTAAAAAAGAAATTTTAACAAGAGAAAAACCAATTAGGAAAAAAGGTACTAAATTTATTTTCCCACTGCCAAGGCTTAAAATATTATAGATGAACAATCTCATTGTGGTGATCCCGACACTTAATGAAGAAAAAAATATTCCAATAATTATTAATAAAGTTTTTAGAGCTAATAAAAGATATAATATTTTGTTCATCGATGATGCATCAACTGACAAATCTCAATTATTAATTAAAAAATATAAAAAAAAATTTAAGAATATTAATTATATATTTAGAAAAAATAAGTCAGGCATAGGGTCTGCTCATAAAGAGGCGCTAAAATATAGTTTTAAAAAAAAATATAAATACATAGTTACAATGGATGCTGATGGAACACATAACCCAAATAAAATTCCAATAATGATGAAGTTGATGAAGAATAAAAATTCTCATATTGTAAATACTTCACGATTTATGTTAAGCAATAGTTTGCCTGGCTGGCCTATCAGCAGAAAAATAATGACTTATATAAGACACTATTTGATAATAATTTTTCTTGGACTAAAGTTTGATGCATCAGGTGCATTTAGGTTATATAATACTAGTTTTGTTAAAATATCAAATATACTATTAGCAAAAAATAATAGGTATGCTTTTTTTTGGGAAAGCTTATATATTTTAAAAAAGAAAAAAAATAAAATTCATGAAATTCCTATAAATTTGCACTATAGGGTTTTTGGATCATCTAAAATGAAATTATCTGATATTTTTTTATCTTTTATATATTTACTAAGAATAAGTGTGAAAAGATATTAATACTTATGAAATTTAAAGGTTATTATAATTTAAAAGAATTATTATTAATTTTAGCTGTTTTTGTATCTATAATATATTCTACTTCTTTTCATTATTCTAATAGCCCACCTAATGACACATTTGAGCCTGGTCAATTTTTTGTAGAAACTTCAGCAGAGGATGGTGGTGATCCAGTAATAGATAAATATTTTCCTGATCATGGTCTTTTTTATAGAAAATTTTTTAAAAATGGTAGTTGGCCAGATTTTTTTCATCCAAGAAATATGACGGGTTGGAATGATATGTGGAAAAGTTCTGCAATGTCTAGAGATAATGCATATTATATTCTTTATGCAGGACTCTATGGTGGATTAATAGATGAAATAGATTATTCAGTTGATGGAGCCAAATTAGATATGGCTGTGCACAAGTATAGAGTTCTATTACCTATGATAGTAGGAAATATCTCTAAAATCTCGAAATTATCAAAAAATAGCAATTATGAATGGTCAGAAAAATATATATCAAGACTAGTATATATTTTTTTGATTTTAAATTTTTTTTTTATACTTACAACTGCTTTTTTATTTTTATTTTTTTTTTTAAATTTGTTTTTTTTTGGAAAAAATTTATCTTTGTTTGGGTCAATACTTTTTATAACACTGCCGATAGTAACTAAAAGTTCAGGATTTCCTCAAGCAGAACCATTATCTTTATTAGTAACTCTTTTATTGTTTATTTCAGTTTATTATAGAAAAATTTTATATTTTTTAGTTTTGTCATTTCTGGCACTAATGATTAAAGATTTATTTGTTTTTACATCTGTACTTTGGTTTTTTAACTTTGATTTTCTTAAAAATAGAAATTTAAAGAATTATTTGAAACATTTTTTGATATCACTATCACCTATTATTATATTTGTTTTATTTAGATTTTATTATTCTGAGAGCACAACCCTAGAGACTAGGGGTTCATATGATTTACTAAAAGGGGAATTGCCCCCCTGGACAATTACAGGAAACTTATATTATTATGTAGAAAAATATTTTTTAGTTTTTACTTTTTTATGGCTGGGAATAATAAATTTATATAAAAATGATTTTTTAAAAAGATCTATATTTACTCTAATTTTTTTAACACTTATTAGCCTATGGATTGCAAGAGGATCAGGTATTGAAAGGCATGTTGGTTTGTTATTTCCAATAATCATACCATTATTTTTATATTTCTTTCATAGAAAAAATCTTGAGTCTTGATCTAATGATTAAAAAATCAAGTACTCAATTTGGATATTTAAAATATTTAGAAAATATATTTAGATGTCATCCTTTATCCTATTTAATAGCAAGAAATTTATCTAAAATTCTTAAAATTTTTGAAGCTGATGCCAAAGGATTAAAAAAGATTCAATTTAATAAAAAAATTAATTGTATAGATGTAGGTGCTAGCGATGGTGTATTTATTAACTATATTGTTAAAAATTTAGATGTCAAAAAAGTAATTTGTTATGAGCCAAATCCAAAATATGTTAATGAACTGAAAAAAATAAAAAATGTTGATTTAAAAATTTTTGAGCATGGATTAGGTTCAGTAAAAAAATCTGAAAAACTATATTTACCATTTTATAATTTTTTTAGTAAAAAATTTTATTTAGATGCTTATACATTTCCAGTATATGAAAATTGTAAAAAACAAATTGAACTTGATTTTATTTTTAAAAAAAATCTTTTCATAGAAGAGAGAATCATTTTTATTTCAAATGAAATTTATGATGAAGATAATATAGATCTAATTAAGATTGATATAAATGGAAATGAGATAGATATAATTAGATCTCTTATTTTAATAATTCAAAGAGACAAGCCAGTAATTTATATTGAAAATAATTTTGAGATGGATGAGATAATTAAAATATTAAAAATCTATGATTATTCACCATATCTATATGAATTAAATGATAATAAATTTTATCCGTTTAAAAATGAAGAGGTTCTCAATGTTTTTTTTATTAACAACAATTCTAACTTAAACAATATAAATATTAAGAAAAACAATTCTAACTTAAACAATATAAATATTAAGAAAAACAATTCAGTAAAATAATATGAAAAATAATTTTCGTGTAGGATTGCTATCAACAATTGATAACCCGCTGTTACCGTTTTATATTAATTCTATATTGAGTCAAAAAATTAATAATATTTTTGTTATTTGTGATGCAAAACTTATTTCAAATAAAAATAAAGAGTTGTGGTTTGAAAGAACGGGAGGTGCTTTTGAGCAGAAAAAGAATAAGATAAGAGTTCTATATAAAATTAACACTAACCCAATTCCATTTTATTTTGTAGAAAATCATAATAGTAAAAATACTGAGAATTTAATTAAACTTTTGTCAATTGATGTTCTTTTAAATGCTGGCACACCAAGAAAACTGTCTAAATCCCTTTTAACTTCTGCAAAATATGGGGTGGTGAATGTGCACCCTGGATCGCTGCCTGAGTATCGAGGATGTTCTGCTGTAGAGTGGGCTATTTTTAATGATGAAAGGATTATTAATACTGCACATTTTATGAATGAAGAATATGATCAAGGACCGATTATTAAGAATGAAAAGTATAAGTTTTCTATAAATAACAATTATCAGGATATAAGAGTTAAGGTTTACAAAAAAGGATGCTTGTTAGCTGGTAAAGCTTTAAAATTAGTTTTAGATAATAGAATCAAACCAGACGATGGAATAAGACAAAATGAAAGTAAAGCAAAATATTGGCAACCTATTTCTGATGATAAATTCAAAAAAGTAATTATAAAAATTAACTCTAAAAGTTATAAATATCAAAAAAAAAAACCTTATGATTAATACATTAATAGTTGGACTGGGAAATATTGGTTTTAAATTTGATAAAGACGATATTGCTAAAAAAATTACTCACGCAAGCTCTGTTTATCATCATAAAAAATTTAAACTTATAGGAGGAGTAGATAGGAAAGAAAATATTTTACTACAGTTTAAAAAAATTTATAAAGTTCCGTATTTTAAAAATTTGAAAACTTCACTTAAGCATGTAAAACCTCAACTTATTATTTTTACAAATCAACCAAGTTTTGTAGATTTACTTTATGTATCAAAATTTGAAAGTGTAAAATTTATATTAATTGAAAAACCATATGAAAAAAATGAAAATAAAATAAAAAAGATATTAGTAAATTTAAAAAAAAATAAAGTAACTCTTAGTTTAAATTTTCAAAGAAATTTTTCAAAAAATTATAATAAATTAATTAAAGAAATTAAAAAGGGTATAATTGGAAATAAATTTAAAACTTTTTGTTTCCACAATAAAAGCTTTAATACTAATGGTTCTCACTTTTTAAATATAATTAACTTATACTCAAAAAATTTAAAAAAAATTAAAAAAAACACAGATACTGTTCATCTTAATTATAAAAATGGAGATGCATATTTTTTTAGAATAAATGATGATAGTTATAATAATAATTGTATGACGATATATGGAAATAAAGGAAAAATTGAAATATCTTCAAGAGCTGAAAATTGTAAAATTTATACAAAAATAAAGGATAAATTTTATAAAAATTATTTTATTTTAAAAAAAATAAAATCATTTAACTTGCACGAAGCCGAACCACAAAAACCAGTATTAGACAATATATACAACGTAATTAGCAATAATAAGAAGGTGTTATTTAAAGAAAATGAAATGTTAAACTATCTTTCAATTATTAATAAAATTAATAATTAATGAAAATTAAAAAATATAACTCCATAGGAAATGAAGAACTTAAAGCTGCTATAAATGTTTTAAAGTCAGGCGTCTTGTCAGATTTCGTAGGAAGTAGTGGTAAAAATTTTCATGGTGGTAAATACGTTAGAAAATTTGAAAAGCGGGTTCAAAAAGATTTTAAAGTTAAATATGCTATTTCTGTTAATTCATGGACGTCAGGTTTAATCTGTTCAATAGGAGCAATAGATCCATCTCCTGGTGATGAAATAATTTGTACCCCGTGGACAATGTGTGCTTGTGCTACAGCAATATTGCACTGGAACTGCATTCCGGTATTTGTTGATATAAATAAATCAAATTTTAATTACGATCTAAAACAATTAAGAAATAAGATTACCTCAAAAACAGTTGCAATCTTAGCTGTTGATATATTTGGACAGTCAGAAAATTTAGATGCAATAAAAAAAATAATTAAGAACAGAAATATAAAAATTATATCTGATACGGCTCAAGCCATTGGTTCTATGTATAAAAATAAATTTAGTGGAACAGTGGCAGATATAGGGGGGTATAGTTTTAATTATCATAAACACATAAATACTGGAGAAGGTGGAATGATAGTAACTAATAATAAAAATTTAGCTCAAAGATGTAAATTAATTCGGAATCATGGAGAGGCTGTAATAAAAAAAAATGATAAATCTTTATCAAATATACTTGGCTTTAATTTTAGACTTGGGGAAATAGAGTCAGCAATTGGCATAGAGCAATTCAAAAAATTGAAAAGGATAATTAAATTTCGTCAAAAATTAGCCAAAACTTTCATTGATGGAATTTCAAATTTAAAAGGTATTCAAATGCCAATAGTTAAAAAAGAATGTTCTCATGTATATTATGTAATACCTTTTGTTCTAGATTTAAAAAAACTTAAATATAATCGAAAAAAAATTATTCAAATGTTAGAAAAAGAAAATATAGAAGGTTTTGTAGGAGGATATCAAAACCTACATTTGCTGCCAATGTTTAAAAATAAAATTGCGTATGGTAAAAAAGGTTTTCCTTGGTCAGCATTTAATAAAAAAATAAAATATAATAAGGGAATATGTAAAAATGCTGAAGAATTACATGATAAAAGTTTTTTTTATTTAGCGCTTTGCTCTTATGATTATAAGGTTTCTGATATGGTATCTTATATAGATAAGTTTAAAAAAGTATGGAAAAAAATAGTCAAGTAAAAAAAAATATAGTTATATTTTCGCATGACGCAGGTGGAGCACAAATGCTTTCTTCTTATCTTTATAGTAAGAAAATATTTAGTGTTTATGGAGTGTGTAAAGGTCCTTCAATAAAAATTTTTAAAGAAAAAAAAATTAATATTAAACAAATAAGTCTTAAAAAATCAATTTTAATAGGTGATATTTTTTTTACAACAACTAGCTGGAAATCAAAAATAGAAAAAATTGCCATGAAAAATCTCTGTTTAAAAAAAAAATATTTTATTACATTAATTGACCATTGGGTTCATTTCAAAAAAAGGTTTGATTTTAAGTATTTACCAAATGAATTATGGTCATTTGACAAAAAAAGTTACTTAATTTGTAATAAATATTTTAAGAATACAAAAGTAAAATTAAAAAAAAATTTTTTTCATAAATACGCCCTGAATGAAATATCCAAATATAACAAAGGAAAGAATAATAAGTCTAATTTTCTGTATTTGACAGAACCAATTTCTGATCTTTATTTAAAGCTTTATAAAAAAAAAATTAAAATTTCAGAAAAGGATGCTTTAAATTCTTTTTTAGAAAAATGTTTTAGAAAAATAAACATTACTATAAGAGTTCATCCAAATGATAAATTAAAAAAATATAGATATATTTTAAAAAAATACTCTCATCTAAATATCAAGTTTGATGATAAAACTAGTATTTATAAGCAATTAGCTATAAATTTTAATGTCGTTTCTTACCAAAGTTCTATATTAAACCTAGCATATAAGAATAAAAATAGAGTTTTATGTTCAGCCTTGACCAAAAAATTTAAAATTCATTATTTAAAAAGAAAAGATCATTATATTTGTAATTATGAAAGAATTTAAAATTTTTATACATTTAATAAAAACAAATTTTCAAAAGTTGTGGAAGTTATTTATTTTAATGGTTGTTTGTGCTCTAGGAGCAAATTTTTTAACGATATTACAACCATTAATTTTTGCATCGATGATGGAAGTGGTGCTACCAAAAGAATTAGGAATCTTAAATAGTCAAAATACTAGCTTATCTGATATAAGTGAACAAAGTTTTTTTGATCTTAATTATGTAGGTCAAAAGTTTCTTTTAATGATTAATAATTTTTTTGACACGACTCACTTTTCAACTCTTAATAATTTAATATTGTTATCATCAATTTTTTTATTAGCTGTAATAACAGCTGCAATAATTAATTATTTAGCAAATGTAATTTCAAAATGGAGTAATGCATCATTGACAATTTCAATACGTCAAGATTTAATAAGCCATTTTCTTGGTCTTGATTATTTATTTTTTACAAAAAATAAATATGGTGAAATTATATCAAGAGTAATTACAGATACTAAAAGTGTTGCACAAGGTGTTATTCCTGTTCTACAAACTGTGTTCCATCAAGGATCTCTGATTGTAATTTATAGTTTTTTTTTATTCAAAACTGATAATAAAATATTTTTTTCAGCATTTATAATTTTTTTTTTACAGTATTTAATCATGCTCATTATTAAGAAACCAATTAAAAACAGTTTAATCAATGTAAATAACAAAACAGCAGAATTATTATCAGCTTTAAATGAAACTTTTAGCTCCATTAGGCTTACAAAAGTTTTTAATATGAGGAATTTTCAAACAAAGAAATTAAATATTCTACAATCTGAGGAAAGAAAATTTGGTTTTAGGGCCGCTATACTAGATGAGCTACAAACTCCAATAGGTTCAATTTTAACCTCTTTAAGCCTAATAATTATATTATTTGCAATTTTATTTCAACTTCAACAAAGCAACATTTCATTACAGGGTGGAATTTTATTTGTAATAATTGGAAGATTAATTATTACTCCAATTATACGTTTATCAACAATTTTTACTTGGCTTGCAGCTCTTGGTGGTACTTATCATAAAATTAATTTTTACAAAAAAATTAAAAATACCATTAGAGATGGAAAATTATCTGATTTTAGTTTTAAAAAAGAAATAAAAGTAAAAAATTGTTTGATTGAATATGACTCTAAAACAAAAATATTTTTCAATACATTTTCAATAAAAAAAAATGAAAAAGTAGCAATTGTAGGACCTAGTGGAAGTGGAAAATCTACATTAATTGACATGATATTACGATTATATGATCCAAGAAAAGGATTGGTATCATTAGATGACAAAGATATTAAAAATTTTAAAATTGAAAATTATAGATCATTATTTGGCCTGATACCCCAAGAGGCACAATTATATAATGATACTATTTTTAACAACATATTGTGTGGAAGAAAAAATATCTCAAAAAAACAAATTATAGAAAGTGCAAAATTAGCCAATGCTGATGGCTTTATAAATAAAAAAAAGAATAAATATAATACTATAATTGGTGACAGGGGTGTATTGCTCTCTGGTGGTGAAAAACAAAGAATAGCGATTGCAAGAGCTCTTGTTGGGAACCCAGAAATTTTAATTTTTGATGAAGCAACTAGCTCACTTGACTCTAAGTCAGAGAAAGATGTTCAAGAAGCAACACAAAAAATTTTAAAATTTAAAACAGCTATAATTATAGCTCATAGATTTAGTACAATAAAAAAAGCAGATAAAATTATTGTTATGAATAATCACAAAATAGAAAATATAGGCAATCATAAATATTTAATAAAAAAATCTAAAATTTATAAAGAACTCTATCAATTACAATTGTTAAAAAAATAAATTCTCAAAATGAAAAAAACAATTTTTTTAATTGAAAGATCCAATGAAGTAAAATACTTTGCCCCAATAATTGAAACATTTCAAAAACAAAAAATTGAAATTGAAATCTTTACTTTTATTTCATCTCAAAATGAAAATAATTTTAAAAATTATTTAAATTTTAATAATGTTAAAAGTAATCTTATTAAAGGTATAAAGATTAAAAGATTTTATAACAAAAATAAATTTCATGATTATTGTATCGATAAAACTAATGAAATTTCATATATATTTTCATTAGTTTTTTTGTCTAGAGAAAGGTTTAAAATTTCAGCTGAATTCTTAGATGCTATTAATGCAAAATGGTGTGTAGTTGGACATGGTGCAGATAGTTTTTTACAATTTGAAAATGAGAACACATACCTTAAATATTCAGTAAATTTTTTTTTTACATCGAAATTTTTTTTAAGGAAGGTAAAGAATATATTAAAAAATTTGTTAAACATAAAAATATTTTTGACACCAAAAAAGTTAAAACTCATTATATTGGCAACACAATGTTTTCTAAAAAAATTTTTACAAAAAAATCAAATTTTAAAAAAAAACTTATTTATTTACCCTTTCCCTTTTTAAAAGAGCGGTATGGAAAGGACTTTGCATTTCAAGCTGCCTATTCAGGACAGTTTATAAATTATTACTCTTTTTTAAAAAAAATCAAAAAAAAAAATATCTTTTACTCAATTTATTATCAAATAAAGCACTATATATTAAATAACTTAGAAATAGTTAGGTATTACAGTGCAATCAAAAATTATTATCAAATAAATAATGAACTAAGTATAGTAAAGAGTATAAGAGTATTTTGTGATAAAAATGATTTCAAATTTATTGTAAAACCAAGATTAAAATTTCCATTTATTAATAAAATTTATAATTATGCAGATCAAATTATTTATGATGAGGAATCTTCACAATATCCAACACTTTTTCAGAAAGAAATATCATCATCAGATATAGTGATAGGATCATTATCATCATCGGTCTATGAAGTGGCAATGTTTAAGTTACCATATATTAATATCGAAATTCCAGAAATTGCTTTCAGGTCAAAATCAAATAAATTTATTCATAAATATAATAAAAATTTATATTACAATTATAATGGTGTGGTTTTTAATTACAAAATAAGTGATTTTATCAAAAATTTTCAAACATATAAATTTTCAAAGTTTAAATTAGATAAAAAAAAAAGTCACTTTTATCTGAAAAAATTCTGTGGAATAGAAAATAATAAACAGAATATTGGTGAAAAAGTTTTGAAAATATTAAAAAATAATAAATAATGAAAACATCTATTTTTATACTTTGTCATCATAAACCTTGGTTAATTAGATCTTCATTATTGTCACTTTTATCTCAACAGGGAGATAAAGATTATGATCTTCATTTTATACTAATTAAAGGTAGTGGAGAAAATAGAAACAATAAAATGTATAAAGAATACTTTAAAGTAAAAAAAGTAAAAGGTGAAAAGAATAATCAATTATCAAACTTTGATAAAAATATTTTTAATGAAATAAATAAACTTAAAATAAAATATCAAATTCATGAATTTGAAAATGACCATGGTTTAGATTCTGGGGCATGGTTAAAGTTAATAAAGACAAACATCTGGAAAAAATATGATTATTCACTTTTCCTTATGGAGGGATTTTTATTTTCGAGTGATAAAGTTTTACTATCACTTAAAAAATTTTTAAAGAAAAATAAACCAGATTTTATATCTTCAGCTCATGAAAAGAGATTTTATAAGTTTGACAAAAAAGAAATTAAAAAAAAAGTATTTAAAAAATATCATAATGAATCTATCAAGAATATATGGACTCAACTTTTAAAAATAAAAAAATTAAAAAAGATATATATCAAAACTCCAAATCATATTGTGAGGAGAGGAAAAAAAATTAGAAATATAACAGAACATCATATTTCAAATTATTCATTAAATTTTATTCAAAAACTTAAATTGATAATTAAATCAATATTATTTGAGGGTCATTTGTACATAGAAAATCAAAGTGTTCTTGTTACAACAAATAAGAAACTTTTTATAAAAACAAAAGATATAAGTAAAAAAATAATCAATATTGATGAAATAC
>Ga0115001_10002161_pt1 | contig 15129 bp, 11 predicted proteins | sample ArcticOcean_MG_C_12_FD_89869 | JGI IMG/M metagenome (GOLD analysis project Ga0115001, IMG submission 89869) | Marine microbial communities from western Arctic Ocean - ArcticOcean_MG_CB8_130 | ecosystem: Environmental > Aquatic > Marine > Oceanic | place: Arctic Ocean: Canada Basin | collected... | reverse complement strand
TCTTTAAAACTATAGTAAAAAAAGCTCAATCCTCCCTTAACTAATTAGGGTCTTTGATTTATCTTATATTAATAAAAGGAATCAAAAAACTCTATGAGTGATTTAGACAATATAAATTCCAGTTTTGAAAAAAAAATTAAATCTTTAAAATCAAAAGAAGAATTACAAATTCTAAAAACAGAATTTTTTGGAAAAAGCGGTCAAATTACAAATCAATTTAAAAATCTAGGAACTATAACGGCTGACAAAAGAAAAGAATTTGCATCTTCTTTAAATAAATTAAAAGATAATTTAACCACTCAACTTGATAATAAATCTATTGAAATAGAGACACTTGAAATCAACGAAAAATTAAAAGATCAAAAAATTGATATAACTTTACCGGTAAGGCCATTTCAGAATGGAAAGATTCATCCGGTATCACAAGTGATTGATGAAATCACCTCAATATTTTCAGAGATAGGTTTTTCAGTTGCCGAAGGACCGGATGTTGAGACGGAACATAATAACTTTACTGCTTTAAATACTCCAGAAGATCATCCAGCTAGAGATATGCACGATACATTTTATTTAGGAGAAAATAAAAAGACTCTTTTAAGAACCCACACATCACCAGTGCAGATTAGAACGATGATGAGTGATAAACCACCATTTAAAATTATCGTACCTGGCCGAACTTACAGATGTGACAGTGATCAAACACACGCTCCAATGTTTCATCAATTAGAGGGATTACATATCGATAAAAATATTACCATGAGTCATTTAAAGGGTTGCTTAGATTATTTTATCAAAGAATTTTTTGAAGTTAAAAATCTTAAAATGAGATTTAGACCAAGTCATTTTCCATTTACTGAACCTTCAGCAGAAGTTGACATTGGTTATAGAATTGAAAAGGGTAGAATAGTTATAGGCGAGGGAGACAAATGGTTAGAAATACTTGGTTGTGGAATGGTACACCCAAACGTTCTAAGGAATGTGAAAGTTGATCCAAATAAATATCAAGGATTTGCATTTGGTATGGGAATAGATCGTCTTGCAATGCTTAAGTACGGCATTAATGATTTAAGGGCTTTTTTTGAGAGTGATTTTCGTTGGTTAAGTCATTTTGGGTTTGATCCGCTAGATGTCCCAACAAACTATAGGGGTTTAAGCAAATGATTATTACATTTCCATGGCTCAAAGATCACTTAAAAACAAAAGCTAACGAAGGAAAAATCTTAGAACAATTAACTAATATTGGTTTAGAAGTTGAAAGCGTTAAGGAAAGTTTAGGTAATTTAAGTGAGTTTAAAATTGCTAAAATATTAAAAGCTGAAAAACATCCAAATGCAGATAAGTTAAAGGTCTGTGATGTAAGTCTTGGAAATGGAACAGTTGTAAAAGTTGTGTGCGGCGCATCAAATGCCAGAGATGGATTAATAACTATATATGCTCCTCCAGGGTCAACAATTCCAAAATCAAATTTGAAATTAAAAGTTGTTAGTATTAGAGGGATAGAGTCTAGTGGAATGCTTTGCTCTGAAAGTGAATTAAATTTATCTCATGAAAGCCTAGGAATTATAGAGTTAAAAAGAAAAGAAAATGAGATTGGAAAAAGTTATTTTAAAAGCAAAGGGGAAAAAGCAATAGATATATCAATAACACCTAATAGACCTGACTGCTTAGGTGTTCGAGGAATAGCTAGAGATTTAGCAGCTTCTGGATTAGGAAATTTTTTACATTTAAAAAAAAATTCTTTTAAGCAGGCTTTCAAACAGCCAATTAAAGTATCAATCTCAAAAGAAAAAAATCAAGGCTGCCTAATATTTGGCAGCTGTTATATTAAAGGTATAAAAAATAAAGAAAGTCCATCATGGCTGAAAGAAAAAATTTTAGCACTTGGTTTAAAACCTATTTCAGCTGTTGTTGATATTACAAATTATGTAATGTTTGATCTTAATAGACCTCTGCATGCTTATAATGCAGATAAGATAAACAAAGAACTAATAATTAGAAACTCAAAGGTGGGAGAAAATTTTGAAGCATTAGATAATAAAAAATATAAACTTGATAATGGAGTCTGTGTAATTACTGACAAAAGTACAGTCCTTGGGCTAGGAGGCATTATTGGAGGAATCTCAACATCAACTGAACTAGATACTAAAAATATTTTATTAGAATCTGCTTATTTTTTACCAACTTCAATTAGAAAATCATCTAAAAAGCTTAATATTATTACGGATGCAAAATATAGATTTGAAAGAGGCATTGATCCAAACTCAATTATAGAAGGTCTAGAAATGGCTACATCTTTGATACTTAAGATTTGTGGTGGAACTGCGAGCAAATTTTCAATTACAGGTTCTAATTCTCAAAAAAACAAAATAATTAATTTAGATATTGGAAAGTTTAAGGATGTAATTGGTATTTCTATTTCCACTCAAGAAGTAAATAAAATTTTAACTTCATTGGGTTGTAAGATAAAAATCAGTAAAAAAACTATTAAGGCTGAGATTCCATCGTGGAGACCAGACATAACTCAAGATATAGATCTAATTGAAGAATTAATAAGAATGAAAGGTTTTGATAAAATTGTTTTAATTAAACCCGAAAAAAGCAGAGATAAAGAAACACTTAATTTTAAACAAAAACTATTTCATTTATCTCAAAGAGCTCTAGCTAGTAAAGGGTATATGGAGACAGTAACATGGTCTTTCACAGATTCAAAAATTGATAGAGAATTTACAAAAGGAGAGGAGGAAATAAAAATTTTTAACCCCATATCTTCGGATCTAGATGTTTTACGAAGATCAATTTTTTCGAATTTAGCCATTCATTTAAAGAAAAATCAAGACCGGGGAATTGAGGATCTATCACTGTTCGAAGTTGGTCCAACTTTTTTTGGAAAAAACCCAGGTGAACAACAAACTATTGTTGGGGCTATAAAATCTGGCGCTGTGTGTAGAAAAAACTGGTTAGAAAAATCAAGAAATGTTGATGTATTCGATGTCAAAAGTGACACAATCCGAACTTTAGTCGAATTAGGAATCAATGAAAATGATCTTTATATAAGTGACAAGACAAAAAATTGTTACCACCCTGGTCGTTCTGGAGCTATTTATTTAAAATCTGAAAACGGGCCGCATCTCGCGTGTTTTGGAGAATTACACCCAGCTGTCGTTTCTAGATTAGATTTTAAAGAAAAAAATATCTATGGTCTTGAGATATTTTTAAAAAACATACCTCAACCAAATAAAAAAATTAGAATTAGCAAAGAAAATTATATAGCTTCTGACTTTCAAAAATCAGAAAGAGATTTTGCTTTTGTGATAGACAAATTTTTTAAAGCAGGAGAACTTGAAAATATTATAAAAAAATTGGACACAAATATCATAAAGAAAGTAACAACTTTTGATATTTTTGAAGGGCAAAACATACCGGAAGGAAAAAAGTCAATAGCAATAAATGTTCTAATACAAGCTGCTGATAAAACCTTGACTGAAAAAGATTTAGACCAAGTAAGTGAAAAAATAATTAACACCGTCAAAGAAAAAACGGGCGCAACAATAAGATCTTAATGTCTGATATTGATAGAATAAGAAACTTCGCTATAATTGCGCATATTGATCATGGTAAATCTACGATTGCAGATCGTATAATTCATAAATGCGGGGGCTTGTCAGACAGAGAAATGTCAGCTCAGGTTCTTGATTCAATGGATATTGAGAAAGAAAGAGGGATTACAATTAAAGCGCAGACAGTAAGATTAAACTATAAAGCGAAAGATGGAAAAGATTATATTTTAAATATTATAGATACACCGGGCCATGTTGATTTTAGCTACGAAGTTAGCCGTTCATTATCTGCATGCGAGGGTTCTTTACTGGTAGTTGATAGCACCCAAGGTGTGGAAGCACAAACATTAGCAAACGTCTATCAAGCATTAGAAATTAATCATGAGGTTGTTCCGATACTAAACAAAATAGATCTGCCAGCATCTGATGTAGACAAAGCTAAAAAAGAAATAGAAGATGTGATAGGTATTGACACCTCAGGCGCAATTAATTGTTCAGGAAAAACAGGAGAAGGAATCGATAATATTTTAGAGTCTATTATAAAGACTTTACCTTCACCAAAAGGTGCCGAAAATAATAAACTAAAATCTCTGTTAGTTGACAGTTGGTACGACAGTTATTTAGGAGTAGTTATTTTAGTAAGAGTAATTGACGGGAAAATTAAAAAAGGCATGAAAATAAAATTAATGTCTAATGATCAAGAATACGTAATAGAGAAAGTTGGAGTATTTACACCAAAACCGACTGATATAGATCAACTTGGCTCTGGACAAATCGGCTTCATTATAACGGGAATCAAATCACTTTTAGAAACAAAAGTAGGTGACACTATTTGTGACGCTTTAGACCCTTTAGACTCTCCGCTACCTGGTTTTAAACCTAGTAAACCAGTTGTTTTTTGCGGACTATTCCCCATAGACAGTTCTGAGTATCAAAAATTAAAAGATGGTTTAGCTAAACTAAGATTAAATGATGCAAGTTTTTCTTACGAAGGGGAGTCTTCAAGTGCACTAGGACTAGGTTTTAGGTGTGGTTTCTTGGGCTTGTTGCACTTGGAAATTACAACAGAACGACTCGAAAGAGAGTTTGATGTAAATTTAATAACAACTACGCCCGGGGTAATTTATAAAGTACATAAAGTAAAAGGAGACATTTTAGATCTACAGAATCCATCTAATATGCCAGATCCAACAATCATAGAAAAAATTGAAGAACCATGGATTAAAGCTACTATTATCACTCCTGATGAATATTTAGGAACTATCATTAAAATTTGCCAAGATAAAAGAGGAATTCAAACTAATTTAACTTATTCTGGAAATCGCGCTGTCTTGTCGTATGACCTGCCTCTTAATGAGATAGTTTTTGATTTTAACGATAGATTGAAATCTGTTTCAAGTGGTTATGCTAGTTTTGAATATGAAATTACCGGTCACAAAGAAGGAGACTTAGTTAAATTGAGTATTTTAGTAAACACAGAATCAGTCGATGCTCTAGCTATGATCATACATAAAGATTTTGCTGAAAAAACTGGAAGACAGGTTTGTGAAAAATTAAAAGACCTTATACCCAGACATAATTTTATGATTCCAATTCAAGCAGCTATAGGGGGTAAAATTGTAGCAAGAGAATCTATAAAAGGATTTTCAAAAGATGTTCTTACCAAAATACATGGTGGTGGCGCTGCTGATCGTAAAAAAAAGTTATTAAAAAAACAAAAGAAAGGAAAAGCTAGGTCAAAACAATTTGGAAGGGTAGAGATACCTCAGGAAGCATTTATTGGAGTTTTGAAAATTTCAAAAGAGACTTAATGAAAAATAAATTATATCTGATATCTCACGAAAAAATAAGTCAAACAGATAGATCTTTTTTTTGTGATAATATTGACATGAAATCAATACCAGAAGAATTAAATAATGAATTTGAAGTAAATATAATTGCAAGAAAGTCAAAAACTCAGCGACAAAAAAATATTAATATTGAAAATATATTAATCCATTCAAATTTTATTTCTTATATTTTAAGTGTTTTAAAATCTTTTAAAGCCTTAAATTCAAATTTTTTAATAATATCATTATCTCCCAATACTTTTTTAGCAGCTATATTTTGTATTTTAGCTAGAAAAAAATTTTATTTATATTTAAGAAGTGATGGGTTTGAGGAGTATAAACAAAAAATCGGTATATTTGGTTATTATATTTATAAGCTAATGTTTTTTTTGGTTTGTTCAAAAGCAAAACTTATCACTTGTCACAAAAAACTTTTAAAAGAAAAAAAAGGTGAAATATTAAAACCCTCACAATTGGACGATAACTGGTTTGTGAAAATAAAAAAAGCAGATTTACAGTCGATAAAACTTTTATATATTGGAAGAATAAGGGTAGAGAAAGGAGTTTTTTCTTTAATTGAAATTTTAAGTAAACTGTCTGTAAGATTTACATTCACTATTATTGCCAATGAAAAAATAAACAATTTGAAAGAACAAAAAAATTTTATGAATGTTTTAAGTATTTCTGATCACAAGCTATTGATAGAAGCATATGACAATCATAATATATTTATTTTACCATCTTTTACAGAAGGGTATTCACAAGTTATTGATGAGTCGTTAGCAAGAAGAAGACCAGTTATTGTTTTTAAAGAAATATCAGATATCGTTTTTGAAAACAGGAAAGGAGTATTTGTTTCAGAAAGAAATGTAGAATCATTACAAAAAACAATTAATTACATTATGGAGAATTATAACGAAATTATAAACCTTATAAGTTCTAATGTTTTACCAACAAAACAAAAATTCATAAAATCTTTAATAAAAATTCTCAAGGGATAAAATTTTATCATATGAATAAAAAACCCAAAAGTTTATCAGTTTGTATATTGTGTGGAGGCAAAGGAGAAAGGCTTAGACCTTTAACAAAAAATCTTCCTAAACCTCTAATTAAAATTAAAAAAAAAGAAATATTGGCTCATATTGTAGATCATTTAAAATCTTTTAATTTTAATAAAATTTTGGTCTCAACTGGCTACAAACATGAGTTAATTAGAAAATTTTTTAAAATTAAATATAAAAACCATAATGTAAAGATTGTTAAAACTGGCGTAAAAAAAGATATTCTTTACAGGCTTAAATCAATATTAAAATATGTTAATGAAGATTTATTGATTTGTTATGGTGACACTTTAACTAATATAAATATAGATAAATTATACAACTATCATAAAAAAAAAAATTACCTAGCCACTATTTCAACTTATCAATTAAAAACAGAATTTGGCATAATTGATACAAATAAGAAAACTAATTTAGTTACACGTTATAAAGAAAAACCAAATTTAGATATTTGGTTTAACATTGGTTACATTATTTTAAATAAAAAAATTTTGAAAAATATGTCAAAATTTAATACTTTTCAAAATTATTTGAAATATTTAGTTGATAATAGACTAGCCCAATCTTTTAAACACCAAGGTTTGCATGTTACAATTAATACTGTAAAAGAACTTGAGGATGCAAAAAAGACTTTATCTAAATTTGAAAAAAAATAATTTGTTGTGCAAAAAAATTTTTGGAAAAATAAAAGAGTACTAATTACAGGTATTAATGGTTTTATTGGGGGCAACCTAAGTAAACAATTATTAGCTTCAGGAGCTAATGTTACTGGATTAATTAGAAATAGAAATGAAAAAACTTTTTTATTTGTAGAAAAATTAGACAAAAAGATAACTTTAGCTTATGGCAACCTAGAAAATAAAAGTAATTTGAAAAGAATACTTTTAGAACAAAATATTGAGATTTGTTTTCATTTAGCTGCGCAAGTCGAGGTTGGAGTTGCGGAGAGAGATCCCTTTGTTACATGGGAGACAAACATTAGAGGCACATATTCTTTAATGGAAGCTATCAGGGAACAGAAAAAAAAATTAAAAGCAATAATTATAGCATCTTCCGATAAGGCTTATGGAAATTACCCTCGAAACATGATGCCCTACCAAGAAAACTATGAATTAAAAGCTAAATATCCTTACGATGTTTCTAAAGCTTGTTCGGACATGATAGCAAGGTCATATTCATCTGATTTATTTAATCTACCAGTTGTAATTACAAGATTTGCTAATATATACGGTCCCGGTCAAGCTAATTTTTCCGCTTTAATACCTGATTGTATTAAATCAACTTTACACAATGAGTTGTTTGTTCCTAGAAGTAACGGAAACAATGTGAGAGATTTTATATATGTTAATGATGTTTCAAAATTATATCTTCTAATCGCTAAAAAATTATTTTTAAAACCTAATAAAATTAAAGGTGAGATATTTAATGCAGGTACCAACAACCCACATAAAGTTAAAGATATTATTAAAAACATATTTGAAATACAAAATAAACATACTCAATATAAAAAGATAGATAAAATTTTTAAAAACAAAAAAACATCTGGAGAGATAGATTTTCAGTATATGGATTATAAAAAAGTTTATAAATTTTTTGGATGGAAACCTGAAACTAAATTTAAATTAGGAATTTCTGAAACTATTAACTGGTATAAAAAAAATTTATCAAAAATAATTTAAATTTGGAGAGGTGGCCGAGTGGTTGAAGGCGCACGCTTGGAAAGCGTGTATACGAGCAATCGTATCAAGGGTTCGAATCCCTTTCTCTCCGCCATTACTAATACATTTAAATTCTTTCACTAAAGGCATAACTGATTAAACAGCGTAGACAACAAAACCTACTCCTGCGTAACCATAATTTATGATTTGTCTAAATAAAATGTCAGGATATTTTTTTTTAAAATCAGTAAACGCTCCATATTCACCTTTGGTAATGTCACCTCTATAGTAGTGAAAATCGTCAAATAAAATTATAGTCCCTTTTTGTAAACAAGGTTTTATAAATTCCAAAGCTGTAGACGTTGACTCTTTTAAATCACAGTCGATCATTACAACTCTAGCTTTATTTAAACCAAAATCCTTAGGATTCTTATTTTTTATTGTCTCATGGTAAAACCCTTCAACAATTTTATATTTATCTTTTTTAGCTATATTTTCTATATTTCTCAAAATTTTTTTTTTATTAACTAAGAAAAACTTACTTTTAAAAGAAGGGTGCTGATCAAAATCTTTTATTTCACCAAATCCTTCAAAAGAGTCAAATCCTACAAACTGACAGTTTGTTTTTTTTTTAAAAATCTTATCGATTTTTCGATTAATTTTAATAGCAAAATTAAATGAACTTCCTGTAAATACTCCAAATTCTAGATAGTCTCCCAAAGTATCGTCATGAGCAGTAATAAAAAAAGCTTTTTTTATTGCTGTATATTTAGAAATAGTATTTTCCAAATATGGATGGATAAAAGCAATTAAGCTAGAAGCAAAGTTTTGTATAAATAAATTATTTTTTATTATTTTAATTAGGCTCATTTACTTTTAATTTTTTTAAAGTACTTTATTTTTTTTAGCAAGCATATACCTGTAAATTTTATAGACCTCGAAGGTAAAAGCTCATTATCTGGTCATAAAATAAATCTGTCTATATTATTTAAAATTAAAAATTATAGTCTAGGCTATTTATTTGCGCCTTTGCTTTATGCACACACTTAAAACGAGTTAAATTTTACACTGCGAATCAAGTAGTATTGTCAATGAGGTGGTGGAGGGAGACTGAAGCCACCTTATCCCACTAAATTCTTTTAATCGAAATAACCTCTAAATTTGCAGTCCTTTTTATGAGTTTAATTGTTTTTGATATATCCATAATAAGGGTTTTTTTTCTTGGTCCGTAAGCGTGAATAAGTTTTCTACTCGAAAGAGCCACAGCAACATGACCTTTCCAATAAATAATATCATTTTTTTTAATATTTTTAAGTTTTATATTTTTTTTAAAAAACTTAGCTTGTTGACTGCTGTCTCTTGGACAAAAACGGTTATTAAAGTTCAAACAAACTTGTATCAAAGCCGAACAATCAATACCGTTAAAAGTTTTTCCACCCCAAGTATATTTTATTTCTTCAAAAATTTTAATATCTTTAAAAATATTTTTGTTTTTATACTTAAGGGGCTTAATATTTTTTGTTTCAATCCAATTATTTTGAAACTTAGAAAAATCTGAACTTACTTTATCTATTTTTATTTTAGATGCGTAGGGAAGGCTTGTAATTTTATTTTTAAAATTAGGGTTTTTATATATTCTTGCTAACAATACAGAAACTTTATGTGTTGGTTTTTTATGAGGAGAAAACTTTTTCTTTTTTATATAACCAATATAATTATCTTCTTTAATTTTAATTTTAAACCATTTTGATGATTTACCTATTATTTTAAAACTTTCACCGAAAATCATCTGAGTTACAATTTCTGATTTTACGGAAGCTTTTTTATATAAATTGATTATAGGATAATTATTTAAATTAAAACTGTTCATTTAATTTAAGTTTCTTTCTAATTAAAAATAAGCAGATCAATGACGGAATCACCATAAGGGCAGTAATAATAAAAAATACAATCCAATTTCCATTTAACCAATCAACCATCATGCCAGACGAAGAGGCAAAGAGCGTTCTGCCGGCAGTACCAATTGAAGCAAGCAAAGCATACTGAGTGGCAGTATAGGTTCTATCAACTAATGCAGAAATAAACCCAACAAATGCCACTGTTGCGAATGCAGCAGATAAATCGTCTATGAGAACTGTGAACGCAAATAAAATTTCAGAAGTCCCTACCCAGGCTAAAACAGAAAATAAAATATTTGTACATGCCATAAAAATACCCGAGACAAACATGGCTTTAACCAATCCCATCCGGACTGCAAATAATCCTCCTAGTAAAGTAAACAAAACTGTTGTTAACCAACCAATACCTTTTGAGTAAAGTGCTATATCAGTTTTAGAGAAACCAATTTCTTTATAAAAAACTAACGACATTCTTCCAAGAAAGGCTTCACCAATTTTAAACAAAAAAATAAAACCAAGAATTGCAAAAGCCACATTCAGTGTATTTTTTTTAAAAAAACTCAATAAAGGATTAATAATTGTACCGTATAGCCAAGCAATTCCTGTGGTAAAAAAATTGGTAACTCCTATTTTATCAATCATTCTTTGGTCAGCTATTTTTTGAAAATTTATTTTTTTTTCTGAATTTTTTTCTGGAATGAAAAGTAGACCTAGCGAACAAAGGATAACAATTCCTGAAAGTATTACAAAAGATATCTGCCAATAATTTTCTACTCCTTGCTTTTGCAAAATATCAGCGCTAACTAAAGATACTAGTCCACCAATCTTATAACCAGTCCACCATCCTACCACTGATATCGCTGCTCCTGCAGACAATAGGTTTTTTTCATTTTCTCCTATTTGTTCAATCCTTAAAGCATCAATCGTTATATCTTGAGTTGCAGATGATATCGCAATTCCTAAGCCTACTGCAATTACTAACCATAAGTTTTTAGTAGGATCTAATAAACTCCACAGCAATAAAGAAACAAAAATAATTAATTGCATTAAAATTATCCATGATTTTCTATGACCTATTTTCTTAGATAAGAATGGTAAATGTAGTCGATCAATTAAAGGAGCCCATAAAAAATTAATTGCATAAACAGCAAAAATTAGTCCAGCCCAGCCGATTGTCGTTCGGCTTAAATCATTTTCTTTAAGCCATAAACTTAAGGCGCTTCCTATTAGCACCCACGGAAAACCACTCATTATGCCAAGTAGTAAAATTCTCAACATTCTTCGATCAGAGTAAGGTTTAAAAAAACTTAATAAATTCATTTATTTTAGTCCTTCCAGAATGATGGAAAGAACAATATTAAGACAGCAAATAATTCTAATCTTCCAAGCAGCATACCGAATGATAATATCCATTTAGAAACTTCAGGTATAGATTTAAAGTTTCCATTAGGGCCTATAATATCACCTAAACCTGGGCCTACATTTGATATTGAAGTTGCTGCCCCAGAGATTGCAGATAAGAAGTCAAGACCAGTTATTGAAAGTAGCATAGCAATTAAAATAAATATAAACAAATAAGCAAAAACAAAAACAACTACTGAATTCATGTAGTTATCAGTAATTTTTTGATTATTATATTTTAGAATAAAAACACTATTTGGGTAAATTAATTTTTTAATTTGGTTATTTATAAATAAAAATAAAAGCTGAAATCTAAATATTTTTATTCCACACGCAGTAGACCCCGCACATCCTCCTATGAACATTAAAAAAAGGAAAAAAATTAAAGGAAACTTACCCCATAAGCTAAAATCATTAGTTACGTATCCTGTTCCAGACAAAATTGAAACAACGTTAAATGAAGAAATTCTTATTTTTTCGACTAGTAAATTACTATCATTATTAATTAATAAATATAAAAACATAATCAAAGTTGATAAAATAAAAAGATATATTAATCCTTTAATTTGAATGTCTTCAAAAAAAATTTTTTTATTTCCTTTTATGAATTTTAAGTACGAAATAAATGGAATGCTACCTAAAATAATAAATATTGTAGCAACCACTTCTATACTTGGATTTTTGAAATACCCTATTGACTCATTGTGAGTAGAAAAACCTCCTGTTGCAATTGTTGTCATGGCATGGGCAATACTATCAAAAAAACTCATACCAAAAATTTTATAAAAAAAAGCGCAAAACAAAGTTAAAATTAAATACGTGGAAATTATAATAAATGCTATTTGGGTAGTTCTTGGTAAAATTTTTTCAGGTTTATCTGAGCTTTCCACTCTAAACAATTGCATGCCTCCAACTTTTAACAGTGGTAGAACTGTAATTGCCATTACAATTATTCCAACTCCACCAAGCCATTGCATAATAGCTCTCCACATGAGTAAACTTTTTGGTGACTTACTAAGATCAACAATGACAGAAGAACCCGTAGTTGTAATACCAGACATGCTTTCAAAAAAAGAGTCACTAAATGAAAAATTTTGACCAGAAAGAAAAAAAGGTATTGAACCAAAAAAAGCAACTGCAATCCAAGTAAAAGAAGAGAATAAAAAAGTTTGTTTAAGATTAAGTTGATATTGTTCCTGCAAATTACCTAGCACAAAGATTATACCAATCAAAATTGTGATAAATGAAGATGATAAAAAGCTATGACTATTCTCTTTGTAAAATATCTGTACCCCATAGGGTATTAACATAAACAAACCTAAAATAATTAACAAAAAACCTATTATAAAAAAAACAGTTTTGTTTGAAGCCATGATAAAAATAGATTATTTAAATGCCTATAAAATTCAACTTATTATCTTTTAATTATATCTGTATTTTGCCTACAAAATTTAATAAACCACTCTTATGCTTGATGTTAATTTAATTCAATCAACTTCTTCTTGGCCTTTTGTTGAAATTAGAAAACTCTTAAAAGATAGAAAAGATTTAATAAAGTCTAAAAATAAAATAATTTTTCAAACTGGCTATGGTCCAAGTGGCCTACCACATATCGGCACATTTGGTGAAGTAGCTAGAACCACTATGATGATTAATGCTTTGAACCATATTCAGGACATTGATACAGAACTTATCACTTTTTCTGATGACATGGACGGTCTACGAAAAGTTCCAGACAACATACCAAATGAGGAAATTCTTCACGAAAATCTTGGCAGGCCTTTAACTAGCATACCGGACCCATTTAAAAAATTTGATAGTTTTGGCAAACATAATAACGAAATGCTCAAAGACTTTTTAAATAAATTTAACTTTAAATTTAAATTTATGAGCTCAACAGAAAACTATAAAAATGGAAAATTTAATAATTCTTTAATGCGTGTTTTAGAAAAATATGAAGAGATTATGGAAATTATTTTACCTACATTAAGAAGTGAAAGAAAAAAAACATACTGTCCTTTCTTGCCAATTTGTCCCATCACCGGCAAAGTTTTAGAAATTGCCCTTTTAGAAATGAATAAAAAAAAAGGTACAGTTATTTTTGATAACAATGGAAAAAAATTAGAAACTGAAATAATTAATGGAAAATGTAAATTACAATGGAAAGTAGACTGGGCTATGAGATGGTTTACTTTCGATGTAGATTTTGAAATGTATGGAAAAGATTTAACAGAAAGCGCGATACTCTCAAATAAAATTTGTAAAACTTTAGGAAAGAAACCACCTAATGGATTTGCATACGAATTATTTTTAGATGAAAAAGGAGAAAAAATATCTAAATCAAAAGGTAACGGCATTACAATTGAGCAGTGGCTGAGATATGCATCGCCTGAGAGTCTGTCTCTTTACATGTATCAAAATCCAACAAGGGCTAAAAAACTATACTCTGATGTTGTTCCAAAAGCTGTAGATGAATATCTTTCTTTAATTGAAACTTTTCCAAAACAAGAAATTAAAGAGCAGTTATTAAATCCGGTGTGGCATGTTCACAACGGAAAACCACCAAGTGAAAAAATTGTTATGACCTTTTCAATGCTTTTGAATCTTGTAGGTTCAAGCAATGCGGAAAACAAAGAAATTTTATGGAAATTTATACAAAGATTTCATCCAGATATTAAACCAGAAAACTATATTGTTCTTGATCAGTTAACAAAATATGCAATTAATTATTTTAGAGACAAAGTAGAACCTAATAAAAAATATAAAATTCCAAGTGAGGGTGAAAAAGAAGCTCTTCTAAATTTATCAAAAAAACTTCAGTCAGTTAAACAAAACACAATACCTGAAGATATTCAAACCATAATTTATACAGCAGGTAAGGAAAATGGTTACGAAAAAAAATTAAGAGAGTGGTTCATATTAATTTATGAGGTCCTCTTTGGAAGCAAAGATGGTCCAAGAATGGGCTTCTTTGTAAGTTTTTTTGGTGTTAAAGAAACAATAAAGTTAATTGAGGATAAGATAAATAAATAAATGTTTTCAATCTTACGACCTTATATTTTTGGTTTAGATCCGGAAGTAGCTCATGATTTAGCAATTAAATCACTAAAATTAAATGTTATTCCAAAGAGGTTTTTTCAAGTAGATGGAGAAGAAATACTTGAAACAGAACTATTTAAAAAAAAATTAAAAAATCCTATAGGATTAGCAGCAGGCTTTGACAAAAGTGCAGAAGTTTATAATTCTTTATTCAAACTTGGATATGGTTTTGTTGAAGTGGGCACCATTACACCTAGAAGTCAAATAGGAAGTCTTAAACCCAGAATTTTTAGACTTGAGAAAGATAAAGCAATGATAAACAGACTTGGTTTTAACAACGATGGCATGGTAATTGTTTCTGAACGTTTGTTAAAAAACCCTCCTGAGGATTTTCTAGGTATAAATATAGGTCCAAACAAAGATACGAAAAATAAGATTTCTGATTTTACAAAGTGCTTTAGTCAATTAAATCAATTAGCTAGCTATATAACTGTAAATATTTCTTCGCCCAACACAGAAGGTTTAAGGGATTTTCACGAAGAAAAATTACTATCTAATCTCTTAATCAAATTAAATGAATTAAAAAAAAATAAAAAAATTCAATGTCCAATAGTTCTAAAAGTTTCACCAGACATAAAAGAAAAAGAGATTTTAAATATAAACGAGCTTGTTTTAAAATTTAAAAT
>Ga0115001_10002155_pt1 | contig 15147 bp, 7 predicted proteins | sample ArcticOcean_MG_C_12_FD_89869 | JGI IMG/M metagenome (GOLD analysis project Ga0115001, IMG submission 89869) | Marine microbial communities from western Arctic Ocean - ArcticOcean_MG_CB8_130 | ecosystem: Environmental > Aquatic > Marine > Oceanic | place: Arctic Ocean: Canada Basin | collected... | reverse complement strand
TCAGTAGGACCCGAATCAGTAGGACCCGAAAAATCTCCCAACAATGAAAACGAATTCGTCTGGAAAAGTAAACCGGAATTCGGAGTATTTTCGACTTGTGGTTCAAAGTCAGTATACAAATCAAAGGGTTTAGAGACACGAACCGTATTTTTTCTTTTGTGACCAATTTTGGCCTTGACTTTTTTACTTTTTTTTGGTTTTCTTTTTGTTTTCTTTTTGTTTGGTTTTATTTTTTTTTTGAGACCCGATAGAAACTTGTAACCACACGTTGGGTCACTACAATCGTCTGAACTGTTGCTTAGGGCATGTTTGGCGCATTCAGGACACTTTTTGGTGGTGCGTCCTTGCATAGAATTACTTTTTTTACTCTTGAAAACAAATACGTGTTGACATTTGTTGTTTTTGCAACTTTTCACAACATTGGAAGGTTGTTTCATACTACAATCAGGACAAGATTTGCCCTTACACGTCTTATTCGACTTAGTTTTGTGTTCTGAAGCGAAATCACTGATCATTTTGTCTGTAGCTTTGTTTTTTTGAGTAATATGGGGGGGGGGGTAAAAAATTTAATTTTTGTTTTGTTTTTATTCTGTTGTCAGCACGTTTTTATTCTGTTAGGGTTAGCCAGAAAGAGTCCAATCAGGTCATTAATGTGTGGACGCCAAGCACGAACCCTAGCCAGAAAGAGTCCAATCAGGTCATTAATGTGTGGACGCCAAGCACGAACCCTAGCCAGAAATTATTACAAATTACTCACTAGGGTCGGACTGAAAATGTATAAAAATAATAGAATAGGTTTTTAGTCTTTTTTGGGGACTTTGTTCTTTTTTGTACGAGCCCGTTTATGTTTACGCTCAGACAACTCTTTTTGCTCCCGCAACTCCTCAAAATGATTCACGTCATTGCCCATGACTGTCCACCCCGGTGCAGTCTCCCGCGCAAACAATTCCACCCGAGGCAAATCTCCTAGCAATGTCGTAATCATTTCTCGGACGATGTCAGGTTTGCGCGAATGCTCCCGGCGCGGGGTCATCACAACAGGCGTCGGCGAATCTTCCAACTGTGTCAAGAAATTAACTCGTACATTTGGGTCATCTTCGTGCACAATAGAAGACATCTTGGAAGCACCGCGTTCAGACTCATCAGGTAATAGTCTTTTGTAAGACGCAATTTTGCCTTTAATAGCGACCAAACACAATTCCGCATTCGAACGTGTGTAATATCCCACACCAAACGCCGGACGATCACCGTCCTTGGTCGTCTTGACCCAATTCACAAAGCAGGTCTTGTACTTGAAACCCCACGCCTTAATAAGTTCCAAAGCTTCAGCAATTAGCGGCATTGTTGCCCATATAAATAAGGCCGAATCTTTTTTTGAAATACGTTCGATTTCAGGTCCAAGAGCACACAAGTCTCTAATATGCATGGAAGGATAAATAAGAGTACCGTCTTTACGTTTGAGGACGCCGTTTCCTATTGATTGAGAATACGACCACGGTGGGTCGGCGTAAATTATGTTCTGCGAATCAGATGGGAGACTTGCCAATTGGTCACTGATCATTTTTTTGGTAATCATTTTAATATTGGTCAAAATAAATACAATATATGTTCAAATTATGTTGAAACCACACATTCTGACAATATACTACCAGTAAAAAATTACCCCGATTAAGGGGGTCGCGAATGCGATTGTATTGAGTCAGGGGTAATTAAATATAATTGCATAAATGGATTAAACCTATTATGTTCTTTTGATTTTCTATGAACATGCCTATTCTATTATGTTCTTTTGGTTTTCGCCATGCCTATTCTATTTTGGTCTTATCATCGAGATTTAATCAAAAGACAGTATTAATATTCTATAAATCCATTATCACGATGCTCGCAATTACGACACAAACATTGTCAAGTACGCCAAATCGTGAAAAAAACTGCGCAACCACATCTACTGACAATTCCAGTCCTTTTGTGCCCCCCCACATAATCAGTAGACAATCGGGACGGTGTGTGGGTGATCGACATTCTACAACTATATTTGGCGAAAATCAGACAAATAATAATAAAAGAGTCGGGAGATGTCAGTCTGACGGCAGTACGAAGAATAAAAAATCTAAGAAAAGTAACAATAAAGGAGATAAAGCTGAACCTCTCCAAAAGTATTGTCAAAAACATTGGAAAAAACTACTGCGTGACAAGTTTAAGCAACCATTCGAACCGCGGTCCGTAGGTGGACCGTCTCTCCTCGAATGCGTTCAAAAAATGAAAGCTAAAACAATTGGTGACCCCAAAGTGGCAAAACAATTAATGATCGATGCGAACACGTTGTTAGAAAAATGTATTTTAAACCGAGAGCGTAATAGTCCAAATTCCGATGTATTTGAAAAGGTGATCAAACATGACTTGCAATTGGAGAATGCACCGGATAAGATGTCTGGCGATGCTTCAAAAAATGGTTTTAATATTGAGATCAAATGTTCTACTCACGCCAAACACTCATCATTCAATTTTGTACAAATAAGACCGGACCACAACGTCCATTTTTATTTGTTCGTGGGGTACAATTTATGGCACGCCGACGGGCAAGCCGACGCACTGGGGAAAGAGTACCTGTTCAAAATACCGAGTGAAGACCTTTACAATATGGTCGTGGAGCATGGCGGCTATGCGCATGGGAGTAAAATGGTTTTACCAGCTATCACGTTAGCAACTATGAAGGGGAATGGGTACGAATATGCATTACGAGTGAATCCTAATGCAGGAAAACGGGTGTTATGGAACAAACTTTTGAAATATAAAGTAGAGTATAATCCTAATATTTTTAAAAAAAGCGGCGCAAAACAAATAGACGCAAAACAAATAGACGCAAAACAAAAAGAAGACCAACAAATAGAAGACGACCTCGATTGGTTTCTGCAAGAATTGGCCAATGAAATAAAAACAAGAATTGAGGTGTAAATAATAACTAAGTTTTAAATAAGCGTTGGTGTCGGATAACACCATACAAATTACTATTAATTGTATTTCATTTTATACAAAAAAATCACTTCTTGTTGACCAATGCTATCTTGTCGAACTGTATCCTTCGACATTGAATAATCCAAGGTGTTGAATCTTTCTTTTAGTAGATTGGCGTCAATGTTTGATTTAATCCAATGCCAACTTTTCGGCCTCAACTTCTGTAACTCTTGTTCTACGATTTCGCCGCAATTTGAACCGTACGCTTTCACCACAAAGTCCGCACCGAGCGGTGGAGTGGGTTGATTGTTGTCATCTTTGGGACCGTGTTTCAAAAACGTAAAATCCAAATGAGTTTTGTCGTAGATTACTTTCTGTCGTTGCGCACTGGCTCTTACCCATATTTGAAAACAACACTTTGCCGACATTTTGGGATCGAAGCAACATGGTTTCATTGGCAAATCTTCATTGTGAACGAGTTTAAAATCTAAACTCAATTTGTTTTGGATGCTCACGCGTTTAAACGTGCGTGGAATTATAAACGCAATACAGTCGGCAAACGTCGCGCTCTTATTGAAGAATTTAACGGCGACCGAAGATATTCGACCAAATGGTGGGTTTCCGATCACCAAATATTTTTTGTTTTGTTCGGGATTGAAATTGAAATAGTTCATTTTCTCGATGTCGGGACATTTTGGTTCCAGATCGATTCCCTTTCTTTTGGAAGGTGGCAACAATTTGAAAAAAGACCCTGTGCCAGCGCTTGGTTCTAAAATCACATCAAAATCACCAACATTTACTATTGTTTGGAGTTGAGCGTAATACTTGGCAGCAACATCTTCCTTGGTATAAAATTGGTCTAACGACATGATATGATTATTATACATATTTGTGTTTAGAAAATTACAAATGTTCGGAATATTTGTTTTCTTGTTTATCAAGTAAAATAAATTAAAAATGACCCCTAATCCGTTTACCGAACCAGACATCTCAAAACGTTGGATGGAACTTCATAAAGCCGTCATCGAACACGACGTCTCCGGCGTCAATAGCGCAATATCTTCGCCGTTTGTCAACCAACAAGTCAAAATGACAGCGATTGTACTTGCTTCATACATTAACGATGCTAAAATCGTGAAAACTCTGATTGAGGCCAAAGTCCCACCAAATTGTTGGGACCTTCCTTTAAGTTGTCAAAGAAAATGGGAAACCGAAGATACTAAATTACACCATGCTAAAATTGACAGTGATATGAGCCTTTTCAGTGGGGGTTGGACACCCAGGGTGAGTGCAGCATGTTTGGCAGCATTTTACGGACATACAGAGGTTCTTAACGTGTTAATTGAGGCATCAGTTGATTTGAATTATGACCCATATTTATATACTTTTTTGGGACTACGCGAAGTAGAATATCCGACGTCAAGAGTAAAGCCTTCGTGGAATGCGCTGACCTGTGCTCTCTTTGGAAAACAGTGGAAGATAGCGAATATGTTGGTAGACGAAGGGTGGAAACCAACGTCTATGACAGGCCAAGAAAAAGCATGGCAATTCGTCCTGCGAAATCGTGCTATGGACATGGCACGGGTTCTCCTGTGTCAGAATCACAGACATTTGCCACCGGAAATGATACGAGAAATATCTTCATTTGTATAAACATATATAGATTAACCTGTAGTTTAATTATAAAATGTAGCAGAAACATTCTAAATAACATTAGTCATTCTTTACATTTTATTTTTGTATCTCAGACTATAAATATTGGCCATATTGACTCAGTTATTATGCAGATTTTTGTCAAAACACTCACAGGAAAAACGATCACACTCGATGTCGAACCGTCGGACACCATTGAAAACGTCAAGGCGAAGATCCAAGATAAAGAAGGAATTCCGCCGGATCAGCAAAGATTAATTTTCGCCGGCAAACAACTGGAAGATGGACGCACATTGTCAGATTACAACATTAACCACTGTTTGTGAACAGTTACGGGTGTTTGTGAGTGTGAACCACTTGCAAGTCTTGTTTTAACAAGGCAACATGCATCAACTGCGGGAACGGCTCTATGATTGCTTTTATCTACTACCTGTTCGTCGGAAACGACGTGCAGTACCCGAGGTAATGACTCCGGGCATAGTAACAACGATAATAGTATAGCTCAATCCGCATCGGCTGTCTAAGGGATATATGGGATGTCCTATGACAAGTCGTTCAGAGACTTTTCAATCCGACATAGATTGAATTTAAAAGTGTATGGTGGTGAGTTCTGCCCAAAGAACGATGATCCATTAAGGTATAGTCCACGCCCACGGGATAGTAAACCGTGGGATAACCGCCAAAAAGAAGCGACGCTTCATCTGGTTCTTCGTCTCAGAGGCGGATGTGATTGTGAATGTTGCACCAATGGGTGCGACAAAGACAAATGCACATGCCCCTGCAACAAATGCGAATGTTGCTAGACGAGTGAACAGTGTTACAAAATTAAATACATACTTAAATTATACAAATTAAATTTTAACTTAAATGCTCTCTTCGTTGTATCTACGGATAAGGTCTTGCTTGTCTTCTTCTTCATATTCCGCTCCTTTTTTTTGGTTGTCAGGCCCCCACATCGGTTGTAAATTTTTGTGCCACCAACAGATAGATTCTTGTTCGTGGGAAAAGGCAGCGCATGGAACTCGGTGGTCTATATGCCATTTTCCATAATTGTCAAACGTCATACCTTCTTCAAATTGGTTTTCGAACTGTTCGTGAAGCGTATCCCACGTACAACCTATCAACCTTTCGGTGGTCGCTGATTTATCGTGTCCTTTGATAAATTTGCGCATTCTATTGCGTATGTTATGTTTAATGCGAAAAAAAACATCATTGTCCAAGCGTTTACGACAGTATGCGACAGAATCGCGACATACCTTTTTACGATGCTCTTCGTTAGTATGATATTTGTGTCTAGCCCAGTTCCGTCGGTATTTTTTGGAGGGCTCGGTTTTTTGATATCGCAAGCTCGAATCCATGCGCGTCTTTTTATGTTTTTGAAAACTATTGGCGTTTGTTTTCTTCATACATGGTTTACAGTAGTTTTGGTGACCATCTTTTTTACGTTTATTTTTATAAAATTCAGTGAAATTTTTCTCAACTTTACATCTTCCGCAACATTTACTGACTTTTACCATTTGATTATAACATGCAAATATATTTAAATACTAAAATATGTGCAACTTAGTTGTGGATTTATAAAAATTAAATGCTTAACTTAAATGACCACATCTTTAATATTATTTACTATCACCTCATTGTTTGAAAACGTTACTCATATGTCGGTCATTAAATGAATGCATTAAACGAATGTGTTTTATAAAAGAAGAATATGTTTGGGTTTCATGAGCAAAATGCCATTGGAAAACGGGGGGAAAAACTATTTCTGCAAAAATGTCCTCAATGGCGATCCAATAATTTGGCCGAAAATTGCAAAGAACCCGATTTCAAAGATGCGCACGGCCGAAAATTAGAACTCAAATTTGACATCAGCGCAAGAGCCCACAGAGATGTCGACGGACATCAACTCAACTTCTTCATGGAAACGATTTCCAACGACCGCAAACAAACCCCCGGTGGAGTATTCCGTGCAAAAAAAGAAGGTGTTGAGTTTTTCGTGTACATGTTTGAAAAACCATGCCGCATGTTTGTACTAGACGTCAAAAAGACAGAGAAACGAGTCAAAGAATTGGTTGCCACAGGATGGTATAAAAAACGCCGAATCAAAAACAGATTCTATTACACAGAAGGTTACACATTGCCAATCACAAAATTTAATTCGTGCTTGACCGACTTAAACCGTCCAACAAAACAACAAAAAGCACTAAAACGATTAGAATGGTCTTTAAATAAATAATTCATTTCCCATATTTGCCACCAACTCATCAAATGTAGTTTCGGGTTGGGCGAAAATAATATGTAAGATATGTAAGATATGTAAAACTTAAGACCGATTTTATGAAATCAAAGAAAAAAGTGTGTACTATTCCCAAAGAATACGTAGGAAAATCGCAGGAAAATCGCAGTGTGTCTATTCTAAATTTCTATTCTAAATTTCTATTCTAAATTTCTATTCTAAACAAGCGGAACATTCAATTTAATTTTTGCACTACCCAATAAAAACAAAAACTCTACAGACAAAAAAATAACAAAGCCACTACAGACAAAAATGTTCACGTCATTCGCTTCAGAATACAAAACTAAGTCGAATAAGACGTGTAAGGGCAAATCTTGTCCTGTTTGTAGTATGAAACAAGGTTCCAATGTTGTGAAAATTTGCAAAAACAAAAAATGTCAACACGTATTTGTTTTCAAGAGTAAAAAAATACGTTCTATGCAAGGATGCACCACCAAAAAGTGTCCTGAATGCGCCAAACATGCCATAAGTAACCGTTCTTCCGTTTGCAGTGACCCAGCGTGTGGTTACGAGTTTCCAAAAAATAAAATAAAACCAAACAAAAAGAAAACAAAAAGAAAACCAAAAAAAAGTAAAAAAGTCAATGCCAAAATTGGTCACAAAAGAAAAAATACGGTTCGTGTCTCTAAACCCTTTGACTTGATTTATGATGATAGTGGAATGTCCCTCGAGTTGTTTGAAACGCCACCGTTGAATGAGCGGAATTCTTCCCTCGAGTTGTTTGAAACGCCACCGTTGAATGAGCGGAATTCTTCCCTCGAGTTGTTTGAAACGCCACCGTTGAATGAGCGGAATTCTTCCCTCGAGTTGTTTGAAACACCACAAACATCGATTCAATATAATGAATGTCAGAATTGGAACGGCTACATGCAAGATACAATTGATGATGTAGTGAGTAGTGAAGATAACGAAGACTGGTTACAAGCTATACGTAATCAAATATAAAAAAGTTATCGTATTTTATATAAAAAAAAGTTAGCGTATCTTCTATGTCTTGTTTGCACATGATCATTTCCTTATTATATCTCTATTTTCTTTAAACCACTCTACTGTCTTATGTATGCCCTCCTCTATAGACGTCCATTGAAAATCTGGCAGCAGCGACATTAACTTCTGATTAGATGCCAACAAGTGCGTTTCAAAAAATACACGTCCTTTCCAAGATATAATAAAAGCCTTAATATTATCAGATATTATTTAAATTATTTTTTTTTTAGATTAGAATTCTATTTTAGAATACATTAATTGTTTTCTTTCACTATTCGTTGCATTCTCACTTTGATTTTTTTTCTTTTTCAAAACCAGACATGCGGGTATGGCAGCTGAAAGAATAATAACGACAACTACCCACATAATAAGTATCGGTATTGGTCCCATGTTTTCTTTGTTTTCTATTCCGAAAAAGCCGACGTTTTGAATGTGTGGATCATTTTGAAATTCGTTGATGGTATTCGACAATAATGTTTTCACAGTTTTAAACGCACCATCGTTTTGAAGAGGATTGTCTCTGGTTAACAGATGCAATTTCATTTTCCCATTTACGATCTCATGTTTCACAACTGTGGTTTCAAATCCAGTTTTTACTTTCATAAGTTCTAAGACTTGTGCGATATTCGTAATTTCGGGTACGACAATATGATATTCAAAATCACCACGGAAATTTTGGACTACACAATGCATTTCTTCTCCACTTTCAGATCCTTCATATCCCACGTCGCAATATCTACAGTGTTCATGGTCTTTCCCACACTCTGAACCCCTCGCGGGTGTACCATTTTGACATGTGCAAATATTTTCAAGACAATGTTTATTTGAATCTAATTTGAATCCACCATGACAAGACGCACACAGATGTGTTTGTGGCCAGTTGCAGTCCGCATTATCCACTGGTGTCCCATCGGCACAAGTACAAATTGTTGCCACACATTTGTTAACATCTAGGCGAAAGCCAGCGTCACACGATGTACATTTTTCGTCACCATGGTTTGTACAATCTGCATGAGCTTGACCATTTGCACATGTGCAAACAATTTGTTTGCATTTGTTGTCGTTATCCAGATAAAATCCTGCGTCGCAAGATTTACAATGCTCATCTTCTTGCGTACATACACCTTCTGATGGTTCGCCGTTCGTACAAGTGCATCTCGTTTCACATGTTACTGTTGCGCCTTGAATTTCTTTAAACCCGACATCACAAGATTCACATTTTTCGGGTGTTGTTGCGCATTCGCTGCCTTTGAATGGTACGCCATTTGGACATTGACACGCTGTCACGCATATTTCATTTTCAAGATTGTACCCATTGTTACAAGAACCACATTTAGCTGGTGCGTCCAAACATTCGGTGCCTGCATATGGTAAACCATTCAAACATGTACATTTTGTTTTACACTCGTTTCCAGTAATTTCATATCCTTCGTTGCAAGTTAAACAATATTCTCCACTTGGATGACAACATCTGGGATCGTCATACTCATTACACCCCTCTAAGTTTTTCTCTATACCACCATCGCATGTACATACGTGTGGTACACAAATATTGTTGTGATTCTGATATCCTTTGTTGCATTCTGCACATATGTTGCACGGCGCCTCTTCCGTACACAGACTACCGTCAATGTGACAATCAATTCCTGTGGCGGCACCACCGTGAACACATGTACATTTATTCGGTTTACATATTCTGTCTTGTTCCCCTGTTGGTTCTTGTGCCTGGTACTGTTCATTCGTGCACACCGAACTATGAACATGGCACATATTGTTGTTCAAATAGTAATTGGTATGACAAGATTTGCATTTCATGGCACCATTTGTTGGACATTCGTCTTCCTCAACCGCGATACCGTTATCACAGACACAACTTTTAACGCACTGGTCTGCTTCATCTTTGACGAATCCTTCGTCACATGATTTGCATATATTTGTATCGTGTTGTGGACAAACATCGGCAACAACACCATTTATGCATTTACACACATTTATACAATTCCCATCAGTTAGTAACCCATTTGTACACGATTTGCACATGTTTTTATTGTCTTGTGGACATTCGTCAACGGGTTCACCACCGCTACATTGACAACGATTCTTTTCACATTCTCCTTCTTTGTCATGCCAACCAGAAATACATTTACATTCATTTTCAATAGCCGTACACGTTATTGGAACGTTATTGCAAACTTTACCATCGCATTTGTTGGTTTGTGACTCACAAGATGCACCAAACCAATTATCGGAACACTCGCATGTATACGAGTTTACTCCATCTATACATGTACCGTGTCCACTACAAGTATTTGTGTCACAGTCGTCAATATTTACGGCACAGGCTGGTCCTGAAAAGCCCGTGACGCAAGCACACGTATACGAGTCTACACCATCTGTACAAGTGGCTCCATTCTGACATGGTTCGGACAAACAGTCGTTGTCATTTACGGTACAGTCTGTTCCTGAAAAGCCAGTGACGCAAGCACACGTATACGAGTCTACACCATCTGTACAAGTGGCTCCATTCTGACATGGTTCGGACAAACAGTCGTTGTCATTTGTCGTACAAATTGGGTCCGAATATCCAGCTGTACATGTACAGACACCATCCGCGCACACACCTCCGTTTTTACATTTTTTGTAGTCTACAACTGTCAAGGCACTATTCATATCGGGATGCGCTGTACATTTGTAGGTAACATCTTCTGTGCCGGTTGTAATCGTCAACTGACCTGTTCCTGTAATGCCTGTTTGACCAGTAGTATATGGTCCAATCCAAAATGGATGTGAAGGAGATGAATCGCATCTTCTAAACGTGTATGTTGTATTTTTAGAAAGCGTTGTTATCTTAGTAGTATCGCAACTTTCGGCTGTGTAAAAATCATAATAGGGTGAAACGAAAGAACCATCAGAGACCCAAACATCTGTTTTGTCGTCTTTGCAATTATCAAGATCGTTTTCACAATTATCACCCGAATAGCCAGCGGTGCAAGCACAACTGTACGAGTTCACACCATCCGCACATGTGGCTCCGTTTTGACATGGCGAGGAAGCACAGTCGTCAATGTCTGTACATTGGCCCTTACCTGCGGGGGATTCGTAGCCAGTTCCACAAAGTTCACAACCACCCGTCGTAGTCCATGTCGCACTGTCTGAAGTGACACCTTGGCCATCTGGACAGTTTTGTGCAGCGCACGCTGCGTCATGCGTAGTCACAGAATTGTAATTCGGATACGTACAGTCTTCACAGTGTCCCGCTGCGTTCTTTCCTTTGCCAATGCCACACTCGTTACAATTTAGACCAGTGAATCCATTGATGCAGTTACATGCACAATTCGCGGAAACGCCTCCGTTTTGACAAATAGGACATACGGGCTCATTTTGACAGAGTTCTCCAGAATATCCTTGTGGACATTCACAATAACAATTGCCGAATGTGCCCTTTGTAACACCATTTACACAATCTTTATTGTTAACTTTTGTACATGGAGCGGGTGTTTCACAACTATCTCCACTAAACCCAGTGACGCATTGACACTCACATCCCTCTCCGTCCTTTAAAGACCCACCATTTTCACAGTTATTATCACAAGGTTCGCAGATACGCTTTGTGGTAGTGGTTCCAGTACCTTCCTTTGTTTTCTGTTTTATACATTTCGGATGTTCTTCGCATATAGAATCTTGGTTGAGGAAATATCCATCATTACAACCTGTACATTGTTCGCCATCACATCCGTTCGCTGAAGTTCCGTGTATACAATAACATTTTTTTATTTTGCACAAGAGAAGATCCAATTGGTCTGGTGTATGCGCGCCGTAGATTACGTTCGAATATTCTTGCTGTGTATGTATTCCACGGTCGTACCAACAATCTGACCCAATTGTCTCTGTTTCTTGCGCACAATCTGAAACACATAACCCTATAGTATTCGCAGCCGTATCGCATTGAACTTTGCTGTCAATTGACACTTCATACCCTTCGCAATTTTGAGAATTTTGTTTTGCAACATATTCTATCTTTGTTTCATGACACTGGTTGTATTTACTGTAGCAATAGTTATTATTTGGACATACAACAAACCCACAAGAACACATCTTATCATTTGCTTCAACACCGTTCACATGTTGACATGCTGGCGGTGAAAGCAGTGTAACATAGGTTTTATCATCAATAGTATCAATAGTACACACAGGACCATATGTCGCATCACTAACCAAAGTTGTGTATCTTTTTAGTTCATTTTCAGCTTGGTCACACTGATAGTGCGCGTTGCGTTCATATTTGAAGTGCTTATACCCGATTAGCATTATACGTTTCGTTTTTTCATTTTCCGTTAGGATATCATTATAACCCGACAAAGTATTGGACAATTCGTCTTTTTCATCCGACAGTTTTTTGTATTCTGAATACATCCCCACTTCGACAGAAGACATTGAATATTTTATTTTTGGCTTCAAAGTATGTTTTTTTTCGGTGCGAATTTGCAATATTGTTCCTCCCGTCGTACTTGCGTCGACCGACTCACATAGTTTCCATTTATTCTGTACCTTTTCGATGCCAATGCAATGTATTTTTTTGAAACATTCTTCTTTGGCCTGTAGTTCAGTGGGGAATTCGTCTACTACTAGTAAATCGCATAATTTGTCACTGTTTTCAAACGAATGTTCAAACACAGTCACTTCGTTCACTTCATTCAAGTTGATTTCAACCTCATTTCCATCTATATTAATATCTTCAAGGGAACCAATAATCTCGTACATGTTGTCCCCAACCATAACTTTTGTATCTGAACGACATCTATCGGTATTTGGCGGTGTTGGGTCCACTGAACCCGATGGACATTTTAATCTGTCACACACGCCTTCTGATTCTGACGTTGTCCACGTACCACTTGGACACTTTACACATGTATTCTCTGTGGATACAACATATCCGAAATTACATGAAATTTTTGTGCAATGAGTTTGGCCCACTGCGTTTTCCCAACCCTTCGGGCAATTTTTACATTCAGACGAAGCATCGAAATCCGCAAATTTACCGTCCAGACAGTTTTTACATTTAAAATCTTCAAATGTTGGTGTTTCTTTGATCGTCCAAATATTATCGTAACCTTCAGAATATGTCCCTGCTTTACACGGTACTTGTTCTTCCATTTTATGATTAAATGACATTTTAACAGTGTAACCTGGTTGAACAATTTGACATTGACCAGTTTCATCAGAATCGGAAAATGTACCAGCTGCACAGTCTATACATGTGAACATAGTATCACGGTCAGACACACCTGTAAGTTCGTCAAAATTTTCTTGAAGTCCCATGCCCTTTCCATAATCACAATCAATCTTTCCACAAGTTGAACCCGCACCAGACAATGGTGAATCATTCGTTGTGTAATGTTCATCTTCACATTTCCTGCACCTTTGTTGGTTTTCTTCAATTGTACCATATCCATAATTACATGTTGTACATTTGATATCTCCCATGATTTTACTTTTACCATCAACTGCTTTACCACTCGGACACAACCAAACATTCGGTTCACATTGGCCCGTGTCATCGTCCCAATGGGATTCTAACGGACACATTTGACATCGTGATATTATTTCAGCATCCACAAACCCACTGCCAATACAACCTCTTGCGCCAGAAATCCTATGAACGTCAAAACTCAACTCGTTTATAGACGAATCCGTTATATCGTACTTGCTCCCCCTACAATTTGTATTACAATCCGCGTTATTGTTAAACATCAAATATTCTTCCACATAAAAACAACCACATGGATATTCATCGTATGAATTTGTCTCTTTGCTAAAATCACGTTCTTCGAATTGAATACCCAACTTTAAAGCAATGTCTATGCATTTTTGAGCTTCCTCCGCCGATTTGGCATTTTTACCAACATCTATAGTATTTTTACAAACACAAATATTGTCTTTGGTGCATTCCGTTTGAGAATTACTTTCAACATTTAGTTCAAGTGTACTTGAGAAAAAACACCCATAAGGTTTATCTGCTTGCCTGATTTCTTGATTAATTTCTGTTCCGACACTAAATATTTCCATAGCGTTTTCGCATTCTTGTTTTTCTATTACTGGATTTTCGCAAATTCCAGACGTTTTTAATTTATATGCATGTGTAAATTCTCCTTTAATTTGTTTTGTTTCTTCCATCTGAGTTCTCTGCGTGGCGACTGGATAGTACGACACCAGTGGGTCTGAGTTTTTGTAAATAGCTGGTAAATTGCCTATACAAGATTTGCAATCACTTTCTTGCTTTGCGCCACTTGGAATAATGTCCATAAATTTTCCTGCCAAACATGTTTTACAATCGGACTGGCCTGCCAGATCTTGATAGGAATGTACGGCGCAAATTTCACAAATGGCTTGACCAGTTCCATCTTGGTATTTTCCAGTCGGACACTCTGTACAGGAGGTTCCTTCAAACGTATTGGAAGCTTGGTACTGTCCGCTATCACAATCTGAACAGACACGATTAGCAGAGGCTCTTGGTGGGCAGGCGCATTTGTTATTATTGCTGCATGACGTGGTGGAACCCCCAATATTGTAGAACAGGTTACCATCACTAGCGAGCATGCAACCAAGCGGCCAACCCAACGTACCAACTGTACTAGTAGTTGAATCGCTCCAACCCAACGCCACCGCTGCCTGTTGACACTCTGCCTCACTCGTAATCGACCACCAACACTTCCCAGAGGTAACTTCAGTATAGGTTGGTGGTGTACTTCCTTTCTTACCAGCAGCACATGTTGAATAGGTTGTGCATGACGTTCCAGTGTATGTGTTTAATGATTGGTACTGTCCACTGGAGCAAGCATCACAACCACGATCTGTTGTTGCTGAGGGAGCTACGTTCTGTTTCGTGCCAGCAGCACACTTTGAATAGGTTGTGCATGACGTTCCAGTGTATGTGTTTGATGTTTGGTACTGGCCATCAGGACAAGAATTACAAGCACGATTTGTTGTTGCTGAGGGAGCTTCGTTCTGTTTCGTGCCAGCTCTACATGTTGAATAGGTTGTGCAACTACTTGCACCGTATAAGCTGAATGTACCGGACCCACACGGACCGGTGCAACTACTGATTTTTAAACCAGTTTCGCTTCCATACCTACCAGCCAAACATGGACCGGTGCAACTACTGATTTTTAAACCAGTTTCGCTTCCATACCTACCAGCCAAACATGGACCGGTGCAACTACTGATTTTTAAACCAGTTTCGCTTCCATACCTACCAG
>Ga0115001_10002139_pt1 | contig 15195 bp, 9 predicted proteins | sample ArcticOcean_MG_C_12_FD_89869 | JGI IMG/M metagenome (GOLD analysis project Ga0115001, IMG submission 89869) | Marine microbial communities from western Arctic Ocean - ArcticOcean_MG_CB8_130 | ecosystem: Environmental > Aquatic > Marine > Oceanic | place: Arctic Ocean: Canada Basin | collected... | reverse complement strand
GACTTACTTACAGGTGCTACAGGTATTCGTACATCTAATATACCTGCAATATCAAAAGAAGTCATGGAGATGAAAGGTACGAACAGAGAAGCTCGAGCATCCGTTCTTAATGGTGCTGGGAGAGAAAATCCACAAGATGCTCCTCCTCAATTTAAAAAAATGCAATTTCCAACAGATTGGAGAACTGAAAACAACGAGTCTGGCAATCTACAGAACTATATTCATTTTCGTTCTTTAAAAAGAAAAAATACAGAAGCAGGAGAAGTTAATTATGATATCTTCTTATATGTACCTACTGATATGACAGATGCTGTATCAGTATCTTATGCAGAAGGTGAAAAAAGTATAGCAGATGCCGTTGTTAGTAAAATGTTCGGTGGTGCTGGAGGTATTGCTGACATGAGTGAAATAAAACAAATAATGTTGGACAATGTCGATGCAGGTAAAATACTAAAAGCTGCAGCAGGTAAAACAGTCAATCCTATGAAGTTCCAGATGTTCTCAGGTGTTGACATGAGAACTTATTCATACTCATTTGAATTATATCCTGAAACACAATCTGATTCTGAAGTCATTAGAGAAATTGCATACGCATTTAAAAAATCAGCACTGCCAGGAACAACAGGTGCTAATAAAAGAATATACACATTTCCAAATGAATGGGCAATTAGATATCACGGACCCATGAAAAATTGGATAGATTATCCTATGGTATCAGTATTAACAGGAGTTGATGTAAATTATGGTTTGAATGGTTCTCAAAGAATGATAGACGGCGCACCTTCAGGTGTAGGTATATCTTTATCATTTTCTGAAGTAGTAACATTAGATAGAGACAAATTTGATTCAAGAGTTGCGGCATTTACTAATAAAACAGGTACTGCTAGAGAACAAACTCAAGAAGGTGGTTCTGATAAAGATATTCAAGGTATTGCAGCTAGTGCTGTAGATGATGCATCACAAGCAGAAGCAATTACTGCGGCAGCAAGAGCGGCAGAAGCAAAAGCTGCGGAGGATAATACATAATGTCACAAGGATTTTTTAAACACATACCAAATATTAACTATGATTTCAAGAGTGACGGAAAGTTATACAAAGCTAAAGATTTATTTCGTAAAGTATCCGTGTGGAGTTATTTACAAGAAGGTATATCAGGATATAATTATTACAGAATAACAGACGGTGAAAGACCTGATGCAACAGCATCTAAGATATATGGTGACGGAACATTGTATTGGACTTTCTTTTTAGTTAATGAGAATCTTCAAGACTTCAACGATTGGCCAAAGTCTCAAGTAACTTTTAATAAATTTATTGATAGAAAGTATTCAGGTATAGTATTATCAGCATCGTCATCTACAGACATAGTTTCATTTAATCATGATACTCTTGTATCTAGTAAGTTTCAATTAGGAGAGACAGTAACACAGGCAACTTCAGGTGCTTCAGGTATTGTAACTGATGTCAATCCAACACATAATAGAATAACATTAAATAGTGTATCAGGTATATTTACTAATAGTACTGTAGTAGGTTCTGATTCATTAAAATCATTTACAGTAACTTCTGTATTGACTGAACAAGATGCAGCTCATCATTATAAAACTTCAAATGGATTTCAAACAACAGTTGCAACAGATAATACAGCAGTATCTAATGTACAGTATGAAAGAGATGTTAATGAAGAAAAGTTTTTAATAAGATATATTGAACCACAGTATATAGGTAAAGTTATAAAAGAATTTAGTGAATTAGTAAGAGATTAATTATGGCAGTAAGTGTAGACAGTTCTAACCCTAGTAGTTATGAATTAGAAGTATTAACATTAGTAAATAATGAAGGTGACGGATTTGATATTCGTAGTCTTATGTTAACATGTAATATTTATGAATCAATTAAAAGAAACTTCTTGTTAGGTGAAATGGTTATAGCTGATTCAATATCATTCTTAGAAAACGGAAAACTATTCGGTCAAGAATCATTAAGAATAAGATTCAGACAACCTACTGGTATTAAGAGTACATCTACACATGATGATGATACTATAGATCAAATATTTAGAATATATAAAATAGATAATGTAAGTCGAGTTGATGCTAGTTCTCAAGTAATGAGAATAAGTTTTTGTTCTCCAGAACTAATAAAGTCAAAAAGAAAAAGAATAAGTCAAGCGTTAAGAGGTTCTATGACTGATTTAGCCGCACATCTTGCTGAACAACATTTAGGAATAGTTAATGATCCTAAAGATTCTAAACTAGAACCATACTTTGAAGTACGAGAAAAATCTCAAGGTGATAATTATCATGTTGTCATACCTAACTGGACTGTTAATTATACCATAAATTGGTTATGTAAGCAAGCACAAGGTGTAGACGCAAACAGTGGTCTACAAGATTCATTCTTTTGGTATCAAACAGCTACAGGTGGATACAGATTACAATCATTAAAAAGTATGATGAGTGTTGACTACGCTGGTGGAAGACCATTTACTTTTTCAGAATCATCTGGTGGTGATAAAGATGAACCTTATGATAGCACAGATACCAAACTTGGTATGGGTAGAAGAATACTAGCTTACGCAATCAAACAACATGCAGATGTATTAACAGGAATTGTTACAGGATTATTTGCATCTAAACAAACAACTATTGATAACACATATAAATTCTATACTGAAAAGACATACAGTTTCCTAGAAAAACATTTTGGTGGTGAGGGTGATTCTATTGACCCACACGCATTTGTTCGTACACAAAAAGAAACATTATATATTGGTTCTGCTGCTGATGAAGGAGATGTTAGTATTATGGGGTCAGAAGAAGGTAAAGCTATTAGTGATTACTCAGACAGTATGCACATGTTAACAAGTGATTCATCTTTTGTTAATGATTCAAAAGATAAAATTCATCAAGCAGATCATTTCACACATTTAGGTTCAAATCAATTTAGAAATGCTGCAGAACAATTATTGAATTATCATACACTTAATGTTGTCTTATCTGCTCGAACAGATATATCTGTAGGTCAAGTAATCAATCTTGATATACCTTCAGTAAGACCTGGTGAACGAGAAGTTCAACCTAAGTTCTATAATGGTAGACATTTAATTACAGAAATTATGTGGTCGTTAACACCTAAAGAATGTACAACTAATATTAAATGTATTAAAGATTCGGTTCTCAATAATATTGAGACAACCGAGATTGAGTATGGAGACACAGTTAAATGATGTATCAGGGTAGAGAGGGATTCACTTGGTTTACAGGTGTTGTTGAAGATAGAAATGATCCTTTGTTTTTAAACAGAGTTCGTGTTAGAATACATGGCGCTCATTCACATGATAAACAATTAATAGCAACACCAGATTTACCTTGGTCTGATGTAATGATGCCTACAACTTCACCGTCACTCTCAGGATTAGGAACTTCGACACACGGACTTGTTGAGGGGTCTTCAGTAATGGGGTTCTATCGAGATGATGCAAACATGCAAGCACCTGTAGTTATCGGGTCATTTATTGGGGTACCACAATCCTTTCATAGAATAGACGAAAGTATAGATGATAAAGGTACAAGAAGTTTTACTAAAATAGAAAGAACAACTTTAGAAGGATTCAATGATCCAAGATTAGAATCTGATTCATCATATAAAGGTACACCAGACGGACCTTCACCTAAACATATCGTCAGAGGTTATGGATTGACTCTAGCGCTCGACAAGTCACCTAGACGCGACGGAAAGACTAAAGGTGATACTTACCCTAAGATAGATTACTTAGGTACCTCTGATGTCAATGTGTTAGCTAGAGATTATGACGATAAAACATATCCTATTATTGAAACTGTTACTGGTGAACCAAAACGAGGTTATGTTGATCCTATATATCCTTTCAATCATGTTCATGAAACTGAATCAGGTCATGTATTAGAATTAGATGATACACCAGACAAAGAAAGAATACATTTATACCATAGAAAGGGTACGAGAGTTGAGATAGACAAAGACGGAAACTATATAGAGAAGGTAGTTAAAAACAAATACTCAGTTATATTAGGAGATGACTATGTTGTTGTGAGTGGTGGAGTTACTGTAAAGATAGATGGTGATCTTAATATGGAAGTTGGTGGAGAGACTAATCTTACATCAAAAGGTAATATTAATATGATAGCACCGAAGATAAATCTGAATTCAGGTCGTTCACCTAAAAACTCTGTAAGTAGTATTTTAGATGACATTGATGATCCTCTTGAAAAAGCTAAAGAGACTTTATCAAATATCACTAGTGCTGTTACTGGAGCCATTAGTACAGTAACGAACTATCTTACAGGTGATTAATAATGGTTGATACAACTTTCAAAGTAACACCTATAACGATACCTCCTCTTGAGTGTCCTAAAGTTATTCTACCAACAAAAGGTAATCTTGTCAATATGTTTAGTCAGTTGGCTAATCTCCCCTCTCAGTTGATTGCAGCTGGACAAACAGAAGTTGCTGAAAAAATTCAAGATATATTAGATGAAGTCAGAGAGATATTATCTATATACGACCCAAAGTTTAAATCATTATCAATACCCGAAATAGAATGGGAGATAATGATTACAAGACTAACTCAAGATTATCCTATGTATGTTCAACAAAAGATACTAGAATTAATTAGTAAACTAGTCCCTGTAAGTTTTGAGTTGACTATTCTAGGTATAGAGATTGATATACTAAAAATATTTACATCAGAAGAAATAACTAAAGTTAAAACACAAATCGGTGAAGAACTTGATAAGTTTTATGATATGTTACCAGAGTCATATAAGTTCTGGGACGGAGAGTTTGGAATTGAAAATCCAGAACTTAAGGCTGAAGGAATATGGTCATACATTCGTAGTAAGATTAATGGTGGTATGACAGGATTATTGGCTGATGCATTTACAGCATTGATTAAATTGTTCAAAGAAATATGGGATACTCTAGGGTTACCAGATATACCACTTCCTCTAGTTGACTTAGATGTAGAATCAATATTACAAAAAATAACTGATGCATGGAAAAAAAAGAAAGATGCTACTTACGGAGAGTTGATAGAGGAGTTAGAAAAAATTAATTTGGCAGGTTTTGATTTATTATCATTGATTGGTGGTGAGATTACAGAAAAAGTTGAGTCCGCTGAAGGAAAAATAGAACGATTGATGGAAGGAGCTAGAGACTTCGGTGTTAACTGGCCAAGATATCTTCTTACAAAATGGATGGAAAAAGTTACAGCATTTTTTGAAGCTATTGGATTGGGTTCTATAGTAGAGTTTATAACATTTACATTTTGTGACTTCTTAAATATCTTAGGATTTCCTAAGACAATCGATTTAAGTTTTTCAAAAGATATAACAGTAGGTGAGGCAAGTACAGCTGTACTTCCGACATAAATAACTATATGGCACAATTTAATAGTAAGAACCAAAGTTCGAGAGTATCACGAAGGTGGTTTACTGATATCGATATCAATATGACTTTACACCCTCAAAGTGGTGACTTGACTCTTAAATATGATATAAATGCTGTTAAGAGAAGTGTTAAGAATCTCTTACAAACAAATTTATATGAAAGACCATTTAAACCAAGTTTGGGTATTAATTTAAGAGGTATGTTGTTTGAGTTAAGTACAACTACTACAGACCAAGTTGTCTTAGAACAAGACATAATTAGTCTAATAAATAACTATGAACCAAGAGCAAATGTAACTGATGTCATAGCAAATCAATCTGGTAATAGTATAGACATAACAATGTTCTTTACTATATCAAATAGTCCTTTACCACAACAATTAGACATAGCATTACAGAGAGTACGATAATGGCAACAATAAACAGTTCAAATATTAACATAACAGACTTAGACTTTGATGATGTATCAACGAGTTTAAAAGAATATCTTAAAGGTCAGAGTACACTTAAAGATTATGATTTTGAAGGTTCTAACTTATCTATACTTGTAGATTTACTAGCATACTCAGCTCATACATCAGCATTCAACGCAAACATGGTTGCGTCAGAGATGTTCTTAGACACAGCACAGATAAGAAAGAATGTTGTATCAAGAGCAAAAGAATTAGGTTACACACCTTCATCAAGAACCGCTGCTAAAGCTACTTTTGATTTAACAGTCAACAATCCTACAGTTGGTGGACAGACACCTTCAAGTTTAACAATTAATAGAGGTCATGAATTCACAACAGTATTTGACGGTTCATCATTTACATTCATCTCTTTAGAAAACAAAACAATAACACCTACAACAGGTACTTTTGTATTTAATGATTTAACTATTAATCAAGGCAAACTAACTTCAGATATATATCGATATAGTAGTCAAGTATCTAATCAAAGATTTCCTATGTTGAATACTAACATAGATACATCAACAATAAATATTAATGTAACTTCAAATAACATAGTTACATCATGGACTAAAGCAGGTGATTTAACAGGTATTAAATCATCATCAAAAGTTTACTATCTTCAAGAGAATGACGAAGGTCTATTTGAAGTATACTTTGGTGACGGTGTAATCGGAGCATCTCCAAAAGACGGAGATGAAATCTCTATATCATATCTAGTAACAGATAACTTACATGCTAACGGAGCAAATGTGTTCAGTATGGCAACATCTATCAATGGTAATTCTGATGTTACATTTACAAATACAATTAGTGCGTCAGCAGGTAAAGACATTGAGACAACAGATCAGATTAAATTCTCAGCATCCAAATTCTATACTTCACAAAACAGATTAGTTACAGTACAAGATTACAAAGCTAAATTACAAGAACTATATCCTGGTGCAGATTCGATTGCAGTATGGGGTGGTGAAGATAACACACCTCCAGCGTATGGTAAAGTTTATGTAGCTTTAAAACCTTCTCAATTTTCAAACAATTTAACAACTGCAGAAAAGAATGGATTGAAAAAATCTCTATCTGCTCTAAGTGTCTTAACAGTAAGACCTGAAATTATTGATGCAGAAATATTACAAATATTATTATCAACATCTTTCAAATATGATCCAACTAAAACATCTCAAACAAAATCTGCATTAGAGACATTAGTAAGAGCATCTATTTTGTCTTATGACAATTCAGAACTCTCAGGGTTCGATACATTGTTTAGACATTCACAATTAACAAGTAAGATAGACGGAACTGAAACTTCGTTACTATCTAATATCACAAATGTTAAACTAAGAAAAAATAAAATAGCAACCATAGACGGTAGAGCTAGTTCTCTTACTTTAGATTTTGGTAACAGTTTATATAATCCACATTCAGGACATAATAGTATGGGTGGTGGAGTTATAACATCTACAGGATTCTTTATCTCTGGAGATGTAAATAATTATTTCTTTGATGATGACGGTACAGGTAATATTAGAAGATATTACTTGGACGGTTCAACAAGAGTGTATTCTGATAATGCAGCAGGTACAATAATATATTCAACAGGTGTAGTTAGTATTAATTCGTTGACTTATAGTTCAACATCTAATACAGATTCATCTATAGATTTCACAACAATTCCTAGTTCAAATGATGTAATATCAACTAAGAATCAGTTGTTGGATATCACTGCTTCTGAAATTTCTGTAACAGGAGTTGCAGATACAGTTGCGAGTGGTGAAACGAGTGCTGGAGTGGGTTATACGACCTCATCTAGTTATTCTTCATAATGATCTATGTATATGCATAGAGTAAAATTCCCTAGTAATAGGGTTCAAATAATGCTAATAAGAGGAAACTAAAAATGGCAGATAAAAAAATAACCGCGCTTACGGATTTAAGCACAAGCGTAGCTGGTGAAGACCTTCTACATGTAATTGATGATCCTTCTGGAACTCCAGTAAACAAGAAACTTTCAGTATCGAATTTCTTGAACTACTTACCAGACTTCATCGCATTCGCCGAAGCTGAACAAGCTCTTACAGGTGATACTGTAACAGGTTCTGTTACAACTCCAATTACTAACCATACTGTATCAGCAGCTAATGACGATTTAGCGTTAGCAGCAGGTGTACCTGGTCAGTTGAAAATCATTTACCTAAAAGCTCTATCTAACTCTGGTACTTCCAGAATTACACCAGCTGCTTTTACAGGTGGAACAACAATTACTTTGAACGCCGTTGGTGATTCAGTATTTCTAATGTATTCAGGTACATTGTCTAGCTGGATAATCGTTGGTGGTAATTCATACGCAGTAGCGTAAGGTAATTATTAATCGATGCCTATTTTTCATGACAGAATAGCCGACCAAATCGAGGAACTTCTTCCTGAGTTTTATCAGGAGGACGGACCTCGGTTTGTTTCTTTTATTAAATCATATTTTGATTTTTTAGAGAAAGGGCAGTTATTCTATAAAGAAGGTGCAGACATTGATTACATTGGTTTAGAAGACGGTACAACAGCAGGAGAGGCCTTTAATGCTTCAAGTGAAAGAGGTAATCTTTTACAAGAGTCTGGTACTTATGCTCCGTCTTCTGTAACCTCTGCTAAATTTAATTATGAAATCGACATTGATTCTGGCGGCGCACAAAAGACATCTTTTGAAAAAGATGAATTCGTAGTAGGTTCTACTACAGGTGCTGTAGGAAGAATTGATGTTATAGGTACTAGTTCAAACCTTTATATTGAACAATTTTCAGAAACACAATTTGATATAGATGAAACTATAATCGGAAAGAAATCTGGAATGACTGCCAAAGTGGCTTCGTTTGTTGCTAGTCCATTACAAGCTGCAAACAACTTATTATCATATGCTGATGTAGACAAAACATCTGGAGACTTCTTAGAATATTTCAGACGAGACTTCATGCCATTTATTGACAGAGATGTTTTAGCCAATAAGAGACTACTACAAAAGCATGTACAAGAATTATATCTTTCGAAAGGTTCGAAAGAATCATACGAATTTTTATTTAGAATATTATATGGATTAGAAGCAGAGGTTACATTCCCAGGTGAAAATGTTTTAAAACCATCTGAATCAGAGTTCTCCGAACCAACTGTAATGAGATTGTTTAGTATAAGAAACTTAACACCATATAAGAACGGAACAGTAAATAAATTTGACTCAACAGGAAACATAATAGCATCTGCATATATCAATGATGCATCAGGAATGGGTGGAACAAATGATGCAACTAATGCATATGAGTTTGAACTAATATTACCCTATGTCGGTACATTCGAAGTAGGCGATGCTGTAACAGTATCAGATAGAGACGGATTACGAGTAGATTCATTAGCAACAGTTCGTGGTGTAATGACCGATATCTCTACAACTGAATCGAGTATATATCTAGGACAAGAAGACGGTAATGCAGGTGATATAGAAGACATATTGAGAGTAGAATCAGCTACAGCACAATACATACTAGAAGAAACAAACGGAAGTCATATATTATTTGAAGACGATACTGAAATGGTATTTGAACACGGTATTGGTGGTCAGTTCTTTCAAGCTCGAGCGATAGAAAGAGAAAACGGTCAAGGTATTATTCTATCAGAAGATTCAGTCTATGATGAAGACGGAATATTAATTACAGACTATGCTATCTTAGATGAGAATACAGATTTATTTGATGCTGACTCAACACAATCAGGTGGACCAGTTTCAAGAACAATGGCAGGTGGTCTTTATACAGAATCACTTTCAGCAGGTTCACTATTTAGTGAATCAGATACATTCAATTATAAAGCACCCGCTGGTTCTGATGCATCTCAATCACTCAATGTTATCGGTTCAATCGGTAGAGGTGGTGTAACAGATATAGTTATTGATGATGTCGGACAAGGGTATTCTACTCAGGATATGGTTGTTTTTGTTAACTCAGGAACAGATGGAAATCATGCTGAAGCTAATATAGGTGTAACCGACGGACAAATAGAATTAGAAACATCTACAATAGAAGGTGTTCATGAATTTACAGGTGACGGTAGTAAAACAGTATTCTCAGGTAGAGATAACGCTAATTTAAATATGGGATTTGACCCAAGAAAGGTACAAGTATTTATAGCGGGTACAGAGATAGTTAGAATAACAGGATTTACTACAGACCAAGCGGGTACAAAAATTACTTTTGCGACGGCTCCATCTAATGGTGCTAAGGTAGAAATACATGCATCAAATCGTGGTGTATTATTAGAAGACTCATTAAGAACAAACAAATTACAATACGGTGTCTTAGCTGAAACATTCGATATCATATCAAGTGAATCGGCAGGTGGTATTCGTAAGATAAGTATAACCAATGAAGGATTAAATTACAAGACTTTACCACAAGTATTTATGGGTGGATTTATCTATTACGATACATTATCATCTGGTACTAATTTCTCAGTCGGAGAAATCATTACTGAATCTGGTGGTAACGGAGCATCATCATCCAATATACAAATGATTGTTGTAGAACATGATACAGTCAAGAAAAGATTACTAGCCTATAAACGATCAACTGATACAAGTGGAGTTCCTAGTGGAACAATTACAGGAGGTACTTCTGGTACAGCGTTTACTTTAACTCAAACAAATATGACAGCAGGTAAAGGAGCTAAACTCTTTGCCTTTAGTGATACTATAGGTTCTATTAAGAAACTTAAAATGCAAGATGTTGGTCATGATTTTGATGAAGGTGGTATTGGTAATTATAAACAACATGCTATCATTAAAGATGCATCATCTACACCAGTCTCAAATACGACAGTTACAGCAGCATTAACAGGAGCTACAGGTAAAGTCAGAGTTATGAATGGTGATTTAAATATGTTGACATTGGAAAATGTTCGTGGTATATTTAATGACGGAGATTACTGTACAACAAGTGATAGTAAAAACTTTTTTATCGGAAAAACAAATCCATGTACTGCTAGAGGAAAGGTTGGTGGAACAGCTTTACTAGACGGTAACTATTTAGATGACAGAGGATTCCCTTCAGCAACTTCAATGAGAATCCATGACAGTTATCAGTATCAAGATTTCTCATACAAAATTAAAGTCGGTAAGAGTATTAATGATTACAGAAGTTTAATCAAATCATTATTATCTCCTGCAGGAACAATTTTCTTCGGTGAAGTATCAATCAGAAATCAGATTGATGGTTCAGCTGAAATATATAATGAGAACTTTGACGGCACTAAAACAGCACGATCATTTATACCTACATTGATTATCGGTTCGAAGATAGATACAGCAGATATACAACTAGAAGACGGAACATATTCAGGTGAAGATAATGTATTTAGTTCATTCGAAGGTAGAATACAATTAGAAACAGAAGAAGGTATATTGACTACAGAAAGATTCTTGTCAATAAGTGCTGATACAGTTAAAGATCAATCATCAGGTCAACCATATGTTATTGGTACAGAAACAGTCGAAGAAACAGATAGAGATTTCTTTAGAAGACAACTAACAGCTGAAGTATCACCTAAAGGTCATAAAGTAACTAAAGAATTAGATATTAGTCCTCATTACAATCAACATAAGATATTTTATTCTACATTAAATGCTACATTAGCTGTAGGCACAAAAGTCAGAGGTACAACATCTAACGCGTTAGGTATTGTCATGGAACACAATACAACAGATAAGTATGTACTTGTACATAGAGCTATCTCAGACTACGGTCAAGCGGGTTCACAGTTCGTAGGTGACGAGATAATTAAAAATACAGCTCAGACTACCACATACTTTACAGCAACGAGTATAGAACTACATCATATACCAGAATTGTTTGTAACTAAAGAAGAACCTAGTACAATAACACCAGATACAACAATCACATCAGCTAATCAGAAAATAAGTAATACTGTAGAAGGTGGTGGTGATGCATATGCACATGGTGATTACTTACCAGGATTCCAAGGTAGAGGTAGAATACTTACTGCGACAGATCCGAATGAAACTTACGATTCAGAAATGAGACAGAGAAAAGTAAACATTATCTCATCTCCATTATTTACACAATCAGTTACACAAAGAGGTAGAACATTCTCAGCTGGTGTGAAACAGATAAGAACATTAAACACACAATCATCAAGAACATTAGGTACTAATAATAAAGTAACTAATTTATCTGGTACTGCTTTAAGATTAGATTCAGTATTTAATACTACAGTAGCAGAAAATAAAAATGGTGTGAGCTTCGGTCATAGACCTGCTGGTCAGAAACTATTTGAAACAACTAGTTTTCAATCAGAAAGAATAATGACAGAAGCTGGTGACAACTTAATCTTCGAACCACAGAGTGGTAGAATATTAGGTGAAATAGAATTCGGACAAGGTGGTGTAATCATCAACGAAGACGGATCATATATATCTTATGAAGATAGAACAATAGTTGATGACGAATTAGTATTTGTATCAGAACAATCATCTCAAATTGAATCATTTAATCTAGTTGGAGAACTATCTTTACAAGGTGCTAGAATTGTTGATGAAGACGGTACATCACTTATATTAGAACAAGCATTGATGGCAGACCAAGTAGATGCAACAAGTCCTTCAGGTCCTTCTATTGGTGACTTGAAAGATATGATGTTTACTGAAAACTATAGTATAATGAAAAAAATACAACAACAAGGTAATACGGACGATATTCTGTTAGAGACAGGTGAGCATATGCTACAAGAATCTCCTTCAGAAGGTGTACGAATTAGTGATATAAGTACTTTATATCCAAACAAATTTGTAACAGGATTTTTAGATGAACCAGCAAGAAGAGCAAAATTAAGTTATTCAGCTGTAGTTCAGACAGGATAACTGATATAAATAACTATAACAAACAAATTAAATTAATTTAAAGGGTAATAACAATGGCAGCAATAATAACTGAAAAATTTCGTCTAAACAACGCGAAGCAGTTTATCGAAGATATAACACAGAGTTCCTCTGTAGCATATTCTTTTATCGGTAGAGGACACGCGTGGACAGACGAGGCATCACCGCCAACACCTGTAGACAGTCCAAATGATGAGTATGATGCTTATCGTAATATGGTGGCGTTGAAGAAGATTTCTACTTCAGATATTTCACACGCGATTGTTAGAAGGGATTGGACAACGGGAACAACTTATGACGAGTATCGTCACAACTATACATCATCTAGTACAGCAAATAGTGGAGCAACAACTTTGTGGTCCTCATTATTCTATGTAGTAACTGATGATTACAATGTATACAAGTGTTTAAATAATGACAACAATACAGCATCAACTGTAAAACCAGATCATACAACACTTACAACACCAACAGAATCAGACGGATATCAATGGAAATTCATGTATTCAATATCTGCTTCAGATGTAATTAAATATGTTACGAATGATTTCGTACCAGTCAAAACAATGGGAGCGCAATTAGCAGTAGCTGGTGGAGTAGACACAGGTTCTCAAGACGGAAGACTAGCTGATGCCGCATCAGACGATGGTTCAGCACAATGGGATGTTGAAAATGGAGCAGTAGACGGAGCTTTACAGAGAGTCAGAGTTTTAACAGCAGGTTCTGGTTACACAGCAAGTACAACAACAGCAAGTATCGCCATTCGTGGTGACGGTTCAAATGGTGTAGCAACAGTCGTAACAAACGGTTCAGGTGGTGTTTCAACAGTAACAATTACTACAGCAGGTTCAGGATATACAACAGCATTTATTGCAAACGAAGATATTCCTGGATTCGATAATGCTAACCAAGCAGCAAACGGAACTCTTAATTCATCAAACATAGAATTTGTTATTCAACCTAAGAACGGACATGGTGCTGACCCTGTAGAAGAACTTGGTGGTAACTATATCATTCTAAACTCAAGACTTGAGTATGCAGAAGGCGCTGGTGATTTTCCAACAGATAATGATTTCAGACAAATTGGTGTAGTAGTTAATCCTACAAACGCTGGTGGTAACACACTTTGTTCAGCAGTTACAAGAGCAGCTTATAAGAAAATGACTTTTGTATCTTCTGGTTTCGCAGCTCCTACAGTCGATACGATTATTCGTAACGCATCTACGGAAGTAGTCGGAACAGCAGTAGGTATCGTTGTATCAGTAGATACAACAAATAGAATTATTTCTTACTTGCCTTATCCAAATGAATCAGGTAATTTTGTAGCGTTTGCTAATGGTAATACTATATACTCAGCAACGAATACTAACCACGGTACATTGAATTCTTCTAGTGCTATAACAGCAGAAGAAGTTCAGAGACATTCAGGAGACATTATCTATTTAGAAAATAGACAAGCTGTTTCAAGAGCGTCAGACCAAATTGAAGATATTAAACTTATAGTAGAAATGTAAGGTAACATAAATGGCACAGAATACAGATTTAAATGTATCGCCTTATTATGACGATTATGACGAAACAAAGAATTTTCATAGAATTCTTTTTCGTCCGTCTAATGCGATACAAGCAAGAGAACTAACTCAACTACAGAGTATATTACAGAATCAAGTCGAAAGATTTGGTAATCATGTATTTGAGGAAGGATCACTTGTTATGGGTGGTACAATAACAGTAAATACTTTGTATGAAGCTGTTAAAGTTAATGCAGCTAATCCGAACGGTTCGGGTACAGCTACAGCAGAAACTTATAGAGTAGCATCTGTTGGAAAATATTTCCAAGGTCAAACTTCTGGTGTCGTTGGTAAAGTAATTAACTCAACTGCAGCAACATCAAGTGGTGATCCACTTACTTTGTATGTTACTTATGTTAAAGCTAATGCTGATTCATCTACAACAACTTATTCTAAATTCTTAGACAATGAAGAACTTCAAGAAGTTACTTTAAATGCAGCTGGTGCTTACGCCGATGCTTCTAATACTAATGAATTCAAAACTATTCTTCCTAGTGAAGTAGCTGGACATAGTTCCTCTACTTCAACAGGTTCTGCCGCAACAGTAAGAGGTGGAGTATTTTATACGAGAGGATTCTTTGTTCGTTGTGATGAACAAACTGTTCTTTTAGATAAATATTCAAACACACCTACATACAGAATAGGATTACAAGTTACAGAGAGTGCTGTATCATCAACAGACGATACATCATTATTAGATAATGCTTCGGGTTCTTCAAACGAGAATGCACCAGGTGCTAATAGATTAAAAATAGAACTAACATTAGTTGCTAAAGCTATTACAGGAATACAAGATGTTGATAATTTCATTG
>Ga0115001_10002138_pt1 | contig 15198 bp, 10 predicted proteins | sample ArcticOcean_MG_C_12_FD_89869 | JGI IMG/M metagenome (GOLD analysis project Ga0115001, IMG submission 89869) | Marine microbial communities from western Arctic Ocean - ArcticOcean_MG_CB8_130 | ecosystem: Environmental > Aquatic > Marine > Oceanic | place: Arctic Ocean: Canada Basin | collected... | reverse complement strand
GCGAGTTCGAACCTCGTCGCCCGCTCCAGTATCCAGAATTTTGGATTCGCCCATGTGGCTCAGTGGTAGAGCACTCCCTTGGTAAGGGAGAGGTCGCGGGTCCGATTCCCGCCATGGGCACCAGTAATTGCGAAGTAATATAACTATGTACAGGCTGTTTAGTATAAAGAATTTATTAAGTATAAGATTTAGGCCAGTAGCTCAATTGGTAGAGTATCGGTCTCCAAAACCGAGGGTTGGGGGTTCGAAGCCCTCCTGGCCTGCCATATAAAAAGGAAGAAGTAGAAGTGAATATAAAAATTAGACTTGCCTTATCATTTTTGCTTTTTGCTGCTGGATTAATAGGTTTCTATTTTCTATCTACCCAACCAACGGTAGTAAGACTATTGGTCTTATTAGCATTTGGAGGTTTAGCTATTGGAGTTTTTTCAAAAACTCCCCAGGGTGAAGAAACTTTTGGGTTTATAAATAGTGCGGTAACTGAGGCTAAAAAAGTGGTATGGCCAACGAGAAGAGAGACTCTACAGATGACATCAGTTGTTATTGTTTTAGTTGTGATCATGGCAATATTTCTTGGGTTGGTTGATACTGGATTTTCATACATTATAAATTTGTTATTGGGACGGGCTAATTAATGTCAAAGAAATGGTATGCAGTTCAGGCTTTTTCAGGATATGAAAAAATTGTCCATAGAACGCTATTAGAAAGAACAGAACAATCTACAATTGGTGAGTTATTTGGGGATATTTTAGTTCCAGTTGAAGAAGTGATTGAAATGAAATCGGGACAAAAGACCCTTAGCGAAAGAAGGCTTTATCCTGGGTATGTTTTGGTGCAAATGGATATGAATGATGACAGCTGGCATTTAGTTAGAAGCACGCCAAAAGTTACTGCATTTATAGGCGGATCGGCTCAAAAACCAACACCAATAAAAGATAAGGAAGTTGAAATTATTTTACAGCGTATGGATGATAGCAAAGTAAACCCAACCCAAAAAATGACTTTCGAAGTCGGCGAATCAATAAGGGTTATTGATGGGCCATTCAAAGATTTTGCAGGTATGGTTGAAGAAATCAACTATGAAAAAAGTAAGCTTCGTGTTTCTGTGGTAATTTTTGGTCGAGCAACGCCTGTTGAATTAGAGTTTGGTCAAATAGAAAAAGAAGTTTAAACAGTTTGGGAGCTTTTATAAAAAGCGTTTGAACCAAAATTTAGGAGAAATAGAAAATGGCAAAGAAAATCGAGGGGTATATTAAACTCCAAATACCAGCAGGAAAAGCAAATCCTAGTCCACCAGTAGGTCCAGCTTTAGGGCAACGAGGTCTAAATATTATGGATTTTTGTAAGGCATTTAACGCAGCTACACAAAGCGTTGAACCAGGACTGCCAATACCAGTTGTAATTACAGCATTCTCTGATAAGAGCTTTACTTTTATCATGAAGACTCCTCCTGCATCTATCTTGCTTAAGAAGGCTGCCAAGCTAGACAAAGGATCACCTGTTCCGCATACAAATAAAGTTGGAAAAATTACTCGTGCGCAGGCCGAAGAAATTGCTAAAACAAAAATGCCAGATTTAACAGCGTCAGATATGGATGCCGCAGTCAGAACGATTGCTGGAAGCGCTAGAAGTATGGGTATTGAAGTGGAGGGGGTATAAATGGCTGCAAATAAAAGAATGAAAGCGTTATCTTCTCTGGTAGATCGTAATAAACTTTACCTTGTTGAGGATGGCTTAAAATTAGTTAAAGAAACAGCAAAGGCAAAATTTGATGAATCAGTTGATGCTGCTATAAATCTTGGAGTTGATTCGAAAAAATCTGACCAATCAATTAGAGGAGCAATAGTTCTTCCAAGTGGTACAGGAAAAACAACTCGAGTTGCGGTATTTGCTCAGGGTGATGCAGCTGAAGCTGCAAAAAAAGCAGGTGCTGACATTGTAGGCTTTGAGGATTTAGCTGAACAAATTAAAAAAGGCGTAATGGATTTTGATGTTGTTATCGCAACGCCTGATGCCATGAAAATCGTTGGTACATTAGGGCAAGTTTTGGGTCCAAGAGGCTTAATGCCAAATCCAAAAGTTGGAACTGTCACTCCTGATCCTGCAAAAGCCGTAGCTAATGCTAAAGCTGGTCAAATTCAATATAGAACAGATAAAGCTGGACTTATTCATTGCACCATTGGCCGCGCTTCATTCACGGTAGACCAATTGAAGGCTAATCTTTCTGCATTAATGGATGCAGTTAACAAAGCTAAGCCAACTGGAACAAAAGGTATTTATATAAAAAAATTGTCTGTATCAAGCTCCATGGGCGTTGGTATTCGTATTGACCAGGTCAATATTGTTAGTTAGTTTTTGAATTTTTTGTGAGTAATTATTTTGTTACTCACAAAGTTAGAGCTTTGGGTTCATTGATGTTTTTATAAATCAATGAAGTTGTCAAAGACCGTAGGTACGTGAGTTTAATTTAGAAGTTTAAACCTACGCAGATGGCGGGTCCCTAAGGGATAGTATCCTGATAGAGGTCGCCGTTTTTATGTCGGTATTAGTTTTACTAATACTTTTATTTAACGGAAGGAGAAGACCTTGAGTCTGAATCTTGAAGAAAAAAAAGCAGTAGTTGCTGAAGTTAGCAAGCAGATTGAAAATGCTCAATCACTAATACTCGCAGAGTATCGTGGTGTTGGCGTTGGAGAAATGACAAATCTAAGAGCTGAAGCCAGAAAATCTGGTGTTTACCTTAAAGTACTCAAAAATAGTTTGGTAAAAAGAGCTGTTGAAGATACTCCATTCTCTTCTTTATCGGAAGATATGGTGGGGCCATTAGTATTTGGTATTTCAGAAGACCCAGTGGCAGCAGCAAAGGTTTTGAGTAATTTTGCTGATAAAAATGATTTGTTTGTTATTAAATCAGGAGCAATGCCCAATGAGAAGATGGATGTTAGTGCTGTTAAAGCTCTTGCCTCCTTACCAAGTCATGATGAATTACTTGCGAAATTATTGGGAACAATGCAAGCACCAATTGCAAAATTTGTTCGCACTCTTAATGAAGTGCCCACAAAATTTGTTAGAGGGCTTGCTGCAGTACGTGACCAAAAACCTGCATGATTTTAGAACGATTAGGTTAACTTAAACTATTAGGAGTAATTAAATTATGGCTATCTCAAAAACAGATATCTTAGAAGCAATCAGTTCAATGTCAGTACTTGACTTATCTGAGCTAATTAAAGAAATGGAAGAAAAATTTGGTGTTTCTGCAGCAGCAGCAGCAGTAGCACCTGCAGCAGCAGAAGGTGGAGCGGCGGCGGCAGAAGAAAAGTCTGAATTTGACCTTCATTTAACTGGTATTGGCGATAACAAAGTTAATGTTATTAAAGCGGTTAGAGAAATTACAGGACTTGGACTTAAAGAAGCTAAGGACATCGTAGATGCTTCACCAAAAGTTGTAAAAGAAGCATTAGCAAAAGCTGCTGCTGAGGAAGCAATGAAAAAATTAACTGACGCTGGCGCAACGGCTGAGCTTAAATAATAGTTAATAAAAGTGAAAGGCTGATTCCATTCGAAATCGGCCTTCATTTATTTTATAAGAACAGAATTTTTATAAAAAAGTGCTAAAACATAAAAGCATTTTTTTATATGAATTTTTAACTCTGGAGATGCTATGAGCTATTCCTTTACTGAAAAAAAACGTATTAGAAAAAGTTTTGCTAAAAGAGAGAGGGTATTAGAAGTCCCATACCTTCTAGCAATGCAGCTTGAATCTTATAAGGCATTTCTTCAAAGAGAAGTACCACAAATTGAAAGAAAAGATCATGGATTGCAATCAAGCTTTAATACGCTTTTTCCTATCTCAAGTCATTCAGGTAATGCAAAGCTTGATTATGTAAGTTATGTACTTGGTGATGAAGTTTTTGATGTAAAGGAATGTCAACAGCGTGGTCTAACATATGGTGTTCCATTAAGAGTTAAGGTCCGCTTAACCATTATGGATAAAGAGGCATCTCAACCAACGATTAAGGAAGTAAAAGAACAAGAAGTTTATATGGGTGAAATCCCTTTAATGACTCAAAATGGATCATTTGTTATTAATGGTACTGAGCGAGTAATTGTTTCCCAGCTCCATAGAAGCCCGGGCGTCTTTTTTGAACATGATAGAGGCAAAACTCATTCCTCAGGAAAGTTACTATTTTCTGCCCGCATTATTCCTTATCGTGGTTCTTGGCTAGACTTTGAATTTGACCCCAAAGATTATTTATATTTTAGAATCGATCGCCGAAGAAAAATGCCTGTTTCAACATTATTAAAAGCACTTGGCTTGTCGACTGAGGAAATATTGTCAACTTTTTATGATTTTGAAACTTTTGAAATTAAAGCAAAGCAATTTAATTTTGGAATTGTTGCAGAGAGGCTAAGAGGTGAAATAGCAAAATTTGATATAAGCGATAAAAAAGGCAACTTAATTATTGCGAAAGATAAAAGGATTACAGTTAAACACATCCGTGAAATAGAGAAGGCTGGAATTAAGTCAGTTGCCGTTAACCCTGAATTTCTTTTAGGTAGAAAAATTGCAAAAGCAATTATTGATACAGAAACAGGTGAGGTAATAATTGATACAAATACTGAAATTACCGAAGAGGTTATTGAAAAACTTGTTGAAGAAAAAGTTAAATCATTTAATACACTTTATTCAAATGACCTTGATCATGGGGACTACATTTCTCAGACTCTAGCTTCTGATGAAGTTCCTGATCAATACAGTGCAAGGGTAGCAATTTATAGAATGATGAGACCTGGCGAGCCGCCAACAGAAGATTCTGTCCAGTCACTTTTTGAAGGATTATTTTTTAATCCTGATCGTTATGATTTATCAAATGTAGGTCGCATGAAATTTAATCGTCGTGCCTTTCCAGGCTCTTATAACCAATATGCGGAATGGTTAAAGAGATTCTATGAAAAAGCAGGACCAAAAAAAGAGACGGGTGCATTTATTCTTTCTAATGAAGACATATTGTCTGTTGTTGGACTATTAATTGAGCTAAGAAATGGACGAGGAGAAATTGACGATATTGACCACCTAGGCAATCGAAGGATTCGCTCAGTTGGGGAACTTGTTGAAAATCAATTTAGAACAGGTTTGGTTAGAGTTGAGCGAGCTGTTAAAGAGAGGCTTGGTCAGGCAGAAGCAGACAATTTAATGCCTCATGACCTAATTAACTCAAAACCAATTTCAAGTTCAATTAGAGAATTTTTTGGTTCATCACAGCTTTCACAATTTATGGATCAAACTAATCCCTTGTCTGAAATTACTCATAAAAGGAGAGTTTCAGCTTTGGGCCCAGGCGGACTAACTAGAGAGCGAGCAGGATTTGAAGTTAGAGATGTTCATTCGACTCACTATGGAAGAGTTTGTCCTATTGAGACCCCAGAGGGACCAAATATTGGATTAATTAATTCATTGGCATTATATGCAAGAACAAATAAGTATGGGTTCCTTGAAACACCATATAGAAGAGTCGAAGGTGGAAAAGTAACAGCAAAAATTGACTATCTTTCTGCAATCGAGGAAAGTGACTTTACGATTGCACAGGCTAACTCTGAACTTGGAAAAAACGGTAAGTTTAAAGAGGAGCTAGTGTCTTCTCGATATAAAAATGAATTTACTATGGCTAGCAATGAAAATGTAGATTTCATGGATGTTGCACCAGGACAAATTGTATCAGTAGCTGCATCATTGATTCCATTTTTAGAGCATGATGATGCAAATCGGGCATTGATGGGAGCAAACATGCAGCGTCAAGCAGTTCCTTGTTTACGAGCTGAAAAAGCGTTAGTTGGTACAGGCATTGAAAGAACTGTTGCTACCGATTCTGGAACGACTGTTCAAGCAAAAAGAGGTGGGGTTGTAGATTATGTTGACTCAAGAAGAATCGTAGTTAAAGTAAATGACAAAGAAACTGCGCAAAACGAAGTAGGTGTCGATATTTATAACTTAACAAAATATACAAGGTCCAATCAAAATACAAATATTAATCAAAAACCATTGGTAAAGATTGGCGATGAAATTGAACGTGGTGATGTGGTTGCTGACGGAGCTTCAACTGACGTTGGTGAGCTTGCTCTTGGCCAAAATATGCTTGTTGGATTTATGCCTTGGAATGGGTATAACTTTGAGGATTCTATTCTTATCTCTGAAAGAGTTGTGGCTGAAGACAGATACACTTCAATTCATATTGAGGAGCTATCAGTTGTGGCTAGAGATACAAAACTTGGACCGGAAGAAATTACTCAGGACATTTCTAATCTTTCAGAAAGGATGATTGGAAGATTAGACGAGTCTGGAATCATTTTCATCGGAGCAGAAGTAGAGGCTGGTGATGTATTAGTTGGAAAAGTAACTCCAAAAGGAGAAACTCAACTTACTCCAGAAGAAAAATTACTAAGAGCAATATTTGGTGAGAAAGCTTCCGATGTTAAAGACACAAGTTTAAGAGTGCCATCCGGTATGTCAGGAACAATTATTGATGTTCAGGTATTTACACGTGAAGGAATCGATAGAGATTCTAGAGCAGAACAAATTATTGGTGATCAATTAATAGACTTTAAAAAAGACTTAGCAGATCAATTGCGAATTGTTGAGGAGGATACATTTAGTCGAATTGAAAAACTTTTAATAAATAAAACAGTAACTGGCGGTCCAAAAGGTATAAAAAAAGGTGATAAATTATCAAAAGAAATGCTATTGAGTCTCGGTAAATATGATTGGTTCGATATCAGACTTGCAGATGACAAAGATTCTAAGCAACTCGAATTTTTTAAGGAAAATTTCAATGTAGCGAAAGAAGAATTTGATAGCCGCTTTGAAGAGAAGAAGCGTAAATTAACTCAAGGTGATGAGCTACCTCCAGGTGTTCAAAAAATGGTTAAAGTTCATTTGGCTGTTAAGAGAAGAATACAGCCTGGAGATAAAATGGCTGGGCGTCATGGAAATAAGGGTGTTATTTCAAAAATTGCACCAGTAGAAGACATGCCATACATGGCTGATGGAAAAACCTTAGACATTTGTCTTAATCCCTTAGGCGTTCCATCACGAATGAATATTGGTCAAGTCCTTGAAATGCATTTAGGTTGGGCAGCTAAAGGACTGGGCGATAGAATTGATGAAATGTTAAAAGAGAATGAGAAGATTTCGGAAGTCAGAAATTTTCTTGATAAGATCTATAATACTTCTTCTGGTAAATCAGAAGACATCAAATCATTAAAAGATAACGAAATAATAGAGCTTGCAGAACATCTAACTACTGGCGTCCCATTTGCTACTCCAGTATTTGATGGTGGCGCAGAGACGGATATTCAACAAATGCTTGATTTAGCTTATCCAGATGATAGTGAACATACCAAACTATTAAATTTTGCAGCTAATAAAACCCAGGTACGCCTATATGACGGAAGGACTGGAGAGAAATTTGAAAGGCCTGTTACCGTAGGCTATATGCACGTATTGAAATTACATCACTTGGTTGATGACAAGATGCATGCACGATCAACTGGACCATATTCCTTGGTTACACAGCAGCCACTGGGCGGCAAAGCACAATTTGGCGGACAAAGATTTGGAGAGATGGAGGTATGGGCACTAGAGGCTTATGGCGCATCTTATACGCTACAGGAAATGCTTACTGTTAAGTCGGATGACGTAATCGGAAGAACGAAAGTATATGAAAACATTGTTAAAGGTGAGCACAAAATTGATGCTGGTATGCCAGAGTCATTTAACGTACTCACTAAAGAAATTCGTTCATTAGCAATTGATATTGACCTTGATAGAAACTAGGAGATAGGACATGAAAGCATTATTAGACCTTTTTAGACAGACCACTCAAGCTGAAGAGTTTGACGCCATTAAAATTGCTTTAGCTTCTCCAGAAAAGATAAGATCTTGGTCTTTTGGTGAAGTAAAGAAGCCTGAAACAATAAACTACAGAACATTTAAGCCTGAACGAGATGGTTTGTTCTGTGCTAAAATTTTTGGCCCAGTTAAAGATTATGAATGTTTATGTGGTAAATATAAAAGACTTAAACATAGGGGTGTTATTTGTGAGAAATGTGGAGTTGAAGTAACCCTATCCAAAGTTAGAAGAGAGCGAATGGGGCACATTGATTTAGCTAGTCCTGTGGCGCATATATGGTTTCTTAAGAGCCTCCCTAGTAGATTAGGCATGGTTTTGGATATAGCGCTTCGTGATATTGAAAGAGTTTTATATTTTGAAGCTTACATGGTTATAGATCCAGGTATGACTCCATTAACGCGAGGTCAACTTTTAACTGAAGATGATTATTTAGCAAAAACTGAAGAATTTGGTGATGAATTCAATGCGGTCATGGGTGCTGAGGGAGTTAAGGAATTACTTCGCTCATTAAATATATCCTCTGAGATATTAACACTCAGAGATGAATTAGCAGCAACAGGATCTGATGCAAAAATAAAGAAAATTGCAAAACGACTTAAAGTGTTGGAGGCTTTTCAGAAATCTGGCATTAAGCCTGAATGGATGATATTAGATATACTTCCAGTATTACCTCCAGAACTAAGGCCACTTGTACCTCTTGATGGTGGTAGATTTGCTACATCTGACCTTAATGATCTGTACAGAAGAGTTATCAACAGAAATAATAGATTACGCCGACTATTAGATTTAAGAGCTCCAGAAATTATTGTTAAGAATGAAAAGAGAATGCTTCAAGAGTCTGTAGACTCTCTTCTTGACAATGGTCGTCGTGGCAAGGTGATGACGGGAGCTAATAAGCGTCCTCTGAAATCGTTAGCTGACATGATTAAAGGCAAGGGAGGTCGATTTAGGCAGAATTTATTGGGTAAGCGCGTCGATTATTCAGGTCGTTCAGTTATTGTTACGGGGCCACAATTAAAGCTTCATCAATGTGGATTACCAAAGAAAATGGCTCTTGAATTATTTAAGCCATTTATTTTTAATAAACTTGAATTATTAGGTTTAGCCACAACGATTAAGGCAGCCAAAAAGAAAGTGGAAGAGGAAGGTCCAGAGGTTTGGGATATTCTTGAAGACGTAATTCGTGAGCATCCAGTCTTATTGAATCGAGCTCCAACTCTTCATCGATTGGGCATTCAAGCATTCGAGCCTGTGTTGATCGAAGGTAAGGCTATTCAGTTACATCCGCTAGTTTGTGCAGCATTTAATGCAGATTTTGATGGTGATCAAATGGCTGTGCATGTTCCTCTTTCACTTGAAGCACAAATGGAAGCAAGAACATTAATGTTGGCTTCCAATAATGTGTTGTCGCCAGCAAATGGAGAGCCAATTATTGTCCCATCACAAGATATTGTTCTTGGTCTTTATTATATGACAAGAGAAAAAACTGCAGCTAAAGGTGAAGGCATGAAGTTCTCTGATATTGATGAGGCAAGACGTGCATATGATCAAGGAGCTGTAGATCTTCATGCAAAAGTAACAGTTAGAATTAAAGAATATGAAATTAATTTTGATAATAGTAAGACAGTAAAAATTAAACGTTATGAAACTACGGTTGGCCGTGCCTTATTATCTGAGATTCTTCCAGCAGGATTATCTTTTGACAATATTAATAAATCTATGAAAAAGAAAGAGATTTCAAAGCTTATTAATGTGTCATTTAGAAGGTTGGGTATTAAGGATACAGTTATTCTTGCTGACCAACTTATGTATACAGGGTTCTCATTTGCGACAAAAGCAGGCATGTCTGTAAGCGTTCACGATATGTTAGTACCAACAGAAAAAGTTCAATTAATAGCTGATGCTGATGCAGAAGTTCAAGAAATTGAGAATCAATATTCATCAGGTTTAGTGACTCAAGGAGAAAGATATAACAAAGTAGTCGATATCTGGGGTCGTGCAGGAGATAAAATTGCTGACGCAATGATGAGTAAACTAAAAGTAGAGCCAGTGTTTGATCAGGATGGAAAAGCTCTTAAGGATGAAAATGGAAATGCAATCACTCAAGAGTCATTCAACGCAATTTATATGATGGCAGACTCAGGTGCACGTGGATCAGCTGCGCAGGTGCGTCAGCTTGCCGGAATGAGGGGTTTAATGGCTAGACCAGATGGATCAATCATCGAAACTCCTATTAAGGCAAACTTTAGAGATGGCCTAAATGTATTGCAATACTTTATATCAACCCACGGAGCTCGAAAAGGTTTAGCTGATACTGCTTTGAAGACAGCAAACTCTGGATATTTAACTCGTCGCTTGGTTGATGTAACTCAAGATCTAGTGGTTACAGAACACGATTGTGGAACTGAGGATGGTTTGGTAACAAAAGCACTTGTAAAAGGTGGTGAAGTTGTTGAACCCTTAGGTGATCGTATTCTAGGTCGTGTTAATGCATTGGACGTAATTCATCCAGATAGCCAAGAAGTTTTGTATCCACAGGGAACATTGTTTAGTGAGGATGAAGTTGAGATAATTGAAGCCCTTGGTATTGATGAAGTAAAAGTTAGAACAGCCCTTACATGCGCAACTCGATATGGAATTTGTGCTAAATGTTATGGGCGAGATCTTGGTAGAGGAAATATTATTAATCAAGGTGAGGCAGTAGGTGTTATTGCTGCACAATCAATTGGTGAACCTGGAACTCAATTAACAATGAGAACATTCCATATTGGCGGTGCTGTATCAAGAGCTGCATCAGTAAGTCAGATTGAAGGAAAATCCTCAGGTACAGTTCGATTTACATCAACAATGCGCTATGTAACTAACGCAAGAAAAGAAAAGATAGCTATATCGAGAAATGGTGAGTTTTTAATTGAAGATGATTCTGGCAGAGAAAGAGAGCGACATAAAGTTCCTTATGGAGCAACATTATCTGTGAATGATGGTTCAAAAATTAAGGCCGGAAGCGTTATGGCAACATGGGATCCTCATACCCGACCAATTATTTCTGAATATGCAGGTAAAGTCAGATTCGAGAACGTTGAAGAAGGTATTACTGTTGCTAAACAAATTGACGATGTTACAGGCTTATCAACATTAGTTGTAATTGAGTCAAAAGCAAAAGCAACTCAGTCAAAAGGAACTAGACCACAAATTAAACTTTTAGATGAAAAAGGCGAAGAAGTTAAATTAGAGGGCTCAGAAAACTCTGTTAATGTGACTTTCCAATTGAGTTACATTATTACGGTAGCCGATAATCAGGAAGTTAAAGTAGGCGATATTCTTGCAAGAATTCCACAAGAATCGTCGAAGACAAGAGACATCACAGGTGGTCTTCCACGAGTTGCAGAACTTTTTGAAGCCCGCTCTCCTAAAGATGCCGGTATATTGGCAGAAAATACTGGGACGGTGTCTTTTGGTAAAGATACAAAAGGAAAACAACGCTTAGTAATTACGAATGAGGATGGCGAAGCTAAGGAATTCCTAATACCTAAAGACAAGCATGTAACTGCTCATGATGGCCAGGTTGTGACACAAGGCGAAACAATTGTAGATGGTCCTGCAGATCCAGCAGACATCTTAAGACTTCAAGGTCGTGAAGCACTAGCGAGGTATATTATCGATGAGGTACAGGATGTATATAGACTTCAAGGTGTGAAAATAAATGACAAACATATCGAAGTTATTGTTAGGCAGATGCTTAGAAGAGTTAGAATCAAAAGTCGTGGAGATACAGCATTTATTCCGGGCGAGGAAGTTGAACGCGCAGAAGTTTTAACCATGAATGAAGAGGTTGTTGCAGAGAATAAAGCTCCAGCAGAATATGATTATGTACTGAAGGGAATTACCAAAGCATCATTAGCTACAGATTCATTTATTTCTGCAGCGTCATTCCAAGAAACTACTCGAGTTTTAACAGAGGCTGCAATTTTAGGAAAACGCGATCAATTAAGGGGTCTCAAAGAAAATGTTATTGTTGGTCGCTTGATTCCTGCAGGATCTGGAATGGCTTATCATTTAAATAGGAAAGAGGCCGCAAGATTAAAATCTCTTCCTAAGAGCACTGAAAAAGACATGACAAATCTTGAGAATGCAGAAGCAGCATTTAGCATTAATTCATCTGAAAAACTAGAGGAAAATAACATTCCTCAAGATATTGAGGGGGATAACTCTCAGGTTAAAGAACCAACTGAGTAATTAGAGTTGACAATATGATAGAACCAAAATACAATTCTCGCCTTTTTCAAGTATATTGACTTGAAAAAAGCAGAGAATTTTAGACAATATAAATTTTTAAGGATAGGCAATGCCCACAGCTAACCAGTTAATTCGTAAACCTAGAAAAAGAGTTGTAGAGAAAAGTAAAGTGCCAGCATTAGAAGCATCTCCACAAAAAAGAGGAGTTTGTACTCGTGTTTATACTACAACGCCGAAAAAGCCGAACTCGGCACTTCGTAAAGTTGCTAAGGTTAGGCTGACAACAGGTTATGAAGTTATTAGTTATATTGGTGGCGAAGGCCATAACTTACAAGAGCATTCGGTTGTTTTACTTCGCGGAGGACGTGTTAAAGATTTACCTGGTGTTCGTTATCATATGGTACGAGGTAGCCTAGATACTTCTGGTGTAAAAGACAGAAGACAGGGTCGATCAAAATATGGCGCAAAACGCCCAAAAGAAGCTTAATTTAAAAGAGGTTATTAGATATGCCTAGACGTAGAGAAGTTCCAAAAAGAGATATTCTGCAAGATCCAAAATTTGGAAGCCAAGAGGTTTCTAAATTCGTTAATGTACTAATGACTAGCGGTAAAAAGTCGGTAGCTGAGCGAATTATTTATGGTGCTTTTGATCAAATCCAGACTAAAAGTGGAAAAGACCCTATTGAGGTTTTTAGTCTTGCAATTGATAATCTAAGACCTGTTGTTGAGGTAAAAAGCAGAAGGGTTGGTGGTGCAAATTATCAGGTTCCAGTCGAAGTAAGACCATCAAGGCGATCAGCTCTGGCAATGCGATGGTTAAGAGATGCTGCGAGAAAACGCGGTGAAAAGTCAATGGACTTAAGGCTTGCTGCTGAGCTTATGGAAGCTTCTGAAAGTAAAGGATCAGCGATGAAGAAAAGAGAAGAAGTTCATCGTATGGCAGAAGCAAATAAAGCATTTTCTCATTTCCGTTTCTAAATTTTTGTAAAAGGTTAATTAAAAAGTGGCTCGTCAAACTCCTATTGAACGTTATAGAAATATTGGAATCAGTGCACACATTGATGCCGGTAAAACAACAACAACTGAACGTATCCTTCTTTATACAGGTGTAAACCATAAGATTGGTGAAGTTCATGATGGCGCCGCTACTATGGATTGGATGGAGCAGGAACAGGAAAGAGGAATTACAATTACCTCAGCTGCAACAACTTGTTTTTGGTCGGGTATGGCAAAGCAATTTGATCAGCATAGAATTAATATTATTGATACACCAGGGCACGTTGATTTCACGATTGAAGTAGAACGGTCCATGCGCGTTTTAGATGGTGCATGTATGGTTTATTGTGCGGTGGGTGGTGTTCAGCCACAATCTGAAACTGTCTGGCGCCAAGCAAATAAGTATAAAGTTCCCCGTTTAGCTTTTGTAAATAAAATGGATCGACAGGGCGCGGATTTCTTTAAGGTCTATGATCAAATGAAGTCAAGACTTAAAGCTAATCCTGTCCCAATTCAAGTCCCTATTGGTGCCTCCGAAACATTTAAGGGTGTGGTAGATTTAGTAAAAATGAAAGCAATTCTCTGGGAAGAAGAGAATCATGGTATCGCCTTCGAGTATATTGATATTCCGGATGACCTAAAAGAAGTGTGTCAAAAATGGCGAGATAACATGCTTGAAAATGCTGCTGAGGCTAACGAAGAATTGATGAATAAATACCTTGAAACGGGTGAGCTTTCTGAAGAAGAAATTAAAACAGGGCTTCGAATTAGAACTTTGGCTAGTGAAATTGTACCAATGCTTTGTGGCTCAGCATTTAAAAATAAAGGTGTTCAGGCAATGTTGGATTCTGTAATTGAATTGATGCCTTCTCCTATAGATGTCGGTGAAACAAAAGGTGAGGACGAGTCAGGTAAGCCTATGGTGTGTAGCGCTTCCGATGAAGAGCCTTTTGCTGCACTTGGATTTAAGATTATGACAGATCCATTTGCAGGCCAACTTATTTTCTTTAGGGTTTATTCTGGAGTTGTTAAAGCTGGAGATACTATTTATAACCCAATTAAAGGAAAAAAAGAGCGTATAGGACGCATCTTGCAGATGCACGCAAATAATCGTGAAGAATTAAAAGAAGTTAGAGCTGGTGATATCGCCGCTGCAGTTGGTTTAAAAGACGTTACGACAGGCGATACAATTTGTGATATCAAAAGCCCAATGATTCTTGAGCGTATGATTTTTCCAGAGCCTGTAATTCATGTAGCTGTAGAACCTAAAACAAAAGCAGACCAAGAAAAAATGGGCATTGCTTTAGGTCGTTTATCTCAAGAAGATCCATCATTTAGAGTCAAAACAGACATTGAGACTAACCAAACAATTATTTCAGGTATGGGTGAGTTGCATTTAGAAATTTTAGTTGACCGTATGAGAAGAGAATTTGCTGTTGAGGCAGATATTGGCGCCCCTCAAGTTGCTTACAGGGAAGCAATAAAAAAATCTGTTGAACAAGAAGGTAAGTTTGTAAAGCAGTCTGGTGGTAAAGGGCAGTATGGCCATGTATGGCTTAAGATTGAACCTAATGAGACTGGTAAAGGTTACGAGTTTATTGACTCTATTAAAGGGGGTAGTGTACCCAGAGAATTTATTCCAGCTGTTGATAAAGGCCTAAAAGAAACGATTACCGCAGGTGTTTTAGCAGGCTACCCAATAGAAGATGTTAAAGTAACGTTATTTGATGGCTCATATCATGATGTTGACTCTAATGAAAATGCATTTAAAATGGCAGCTTCATTTGCTTTTAAAGATGGCTGTAAGAAAGCAGATCCGATAATATTAGAGCCAATGATGTTTGTTGAAGTTGAAACACCTGAGGAATACATGGGAGATGTAATGGGAGACCTATCATCACGAAGAGGTATTGTTCAGGGTATGGAAGATAATGCAGGAATAAAAGTAATACGATGTGAAGTACCACTTGCGGAAATGTTTGGTTATTCCACTGTGGTTAGATCGTTATCACAAGGTCGAGCAACATACTCGATGGAATTTAAACATTACGCTGAAGCG
>Ga0115001_10002133_pt1 | contig 15207 bp, 12 predicted proteins | sample ArcticOcean_MG_C_12_FD_89869 | JGI IMG/M metagenome (GOLD analysis project Ga0115001, IMG submission 89869) | Marine microbial communities from western Arctic Ocean - ArcticOcean_MG_CB8_130 | ecosystem: Environmental > Aquatic > Marine > Oceanic | place: Arctic Ocean: Canada Basin | collected... | reverse complement strand
TTTGTTGGCGAATGAATTTGTTAAATTTGGTCACGATGTAACTGTTGTTACTGAAAAAAAAAACAATCTCAAAGCAACTAAAATGAATAATGAATATCTAAGAAAATATCTATTCAGATTTATTATAACAAAATCTATATTTCAAACAAAAAAAATTTTCCAGAAACAAAATATTGTTTTGATAAATACTATTTCATTAAAAGCATTGCCAGTCGTATTACTTTCTGGGGTGAAATTTTTTATAATCCACCATACTCACTATTATACAGGCAAAGGAAATTTTAAATTTTATGTTTATATAAAAGCAAAAATAAGTCTTTTCTTTAAAAATATTACACCTTCTAAATTTGTTCATAATATTATTGGTGGTAGAGCAAAAGTTATTACTAACCCTTATGATGATTATATTTTTAAAAGAAATAAAGTAAAAAAAACTAAAGATTTTATTTTTTGTGGTCGTTTGGTATCTGATAAAGGTGCCGATATATTGCTTGATGCTTTTTCATTAGTTTTAAAAAAATATAAAAAATCTACACTTACAATTGTTGGAGAGGGACCAGAATATCATTTCTTAAAAAACAAAGCTGATAAAATTAATTTATTTAATAATATTAACTTTATCGGCAGTTTATATGGTCAAAAACTAAATAATAAATTTAACGAACATTATTGTATGGTTGTACCTTCGCGCAATGAAGCATTCGGTGTTGTTGCATTAGAAGGTCTTGCTACAACTCAATTTGTAATTACCTCTAATAATGGAGGATTACCAGAAGTAATTAATAGTTGTGGTCAAGTTGTAAGAGGAAATTACATTGAACTATCAAAAGCAATGATTAATTTTTTAACTTTTAAAAAAAAACAAAGCAAGCTTAAACTAACACAACACCTTGATGTTTGTAAAAAACACCTTTTAAAACATAGACCTAGTTTTGTAGCACAAAAATATTTAGATCATATTACTGATAAAACTAATCGATAAAATTTGATTAATATTTATCTAAATATTTTTATAGTAAGTTATAAGTATTAATTTATTTTTATGGATAAACTTAAACAATTAAGAAAATCAGCAAGTTTAAAATCTGGTGGAATGTCTGATTTAATTATCAAAGATAAAATTATTTATAATCTTAAAAAATTTAAAACCAATGGTAAAAGTTTGCTAGATTTCGGAGCTGGAAAAGGTGTGTTAATTTCAATTCTTTTACAAAAATTTAATTTTAAAGTTATTTCTGGTGCTGATTTGTTTAAAAAACCAAAAAAATTTGATAAATCGGTTATTTGGTATAATCAAGATTTAAACAATAATTTAAATATTAATAAAAAATTTGATTTCATAATTAGTTCAGAAACTATTGAGCATCTTGAAAATCCAAGAAATACTCTAAGAAATGTATATAAACTTTTAAAAAAAAATGGAATTCTAATTTTAACTATGCCTAACAATGAATCAATTAGAAGTTTTGCTGGATTAATTTTTGGAGGTCATTTTTCTGCATTTCTTAACAATTCATATCCAGCCCATATTACAGCTTTATTAATTTTAGATCTTAAAAGGATTTGCAAAGAAATTGGTTTTAATGAACCCAGTTTTTCTTATACAGATTCTGGAAAAATACCTAAGTATACTGGAATGTCTTGGCAAAATATTTCTCTTGGTATTTTTAAAGGTAAGTATTTTAGTGATAACTTAATTATGATAGCAAAAAAATAAGTATAATTTTTTATATTGATATTTTAAATAATGAAAAATAAAATTATTTTTAAAAAAATTAAATTCCTTAATTTTAATAAAAAAAGTTTTGAAAAAATTATTAAAAAAAAAGGTCTTTTTGTATTTCCCTCTGGTCCAGGTCTTAGTTCCATAGATAAGAATCCACTTTACTATGATGCTTTAATTAATGCGAACTTAGTTTTTTTTGATAGTGGCTATTTTGTACTTTTGCTTAAAATGTTAAAAAACATAAGTGTTAATAAATTTTCTGGTTATATGTTTTTTAAATTGTTTATAGAATTTTTAAAAAAAAACAAAAGTTTTAAAATTTTATCGATTGATCCTAGTAAAATTTCATCTAGCTCTAATATAAAATTATATAAAAAAATTGGTTTAAATAAAATAAATTTTTTTAATTATGTCGCTCCCCTATATGGTAAAAAATCTATATATGATTATGTGTTGGTAAAAAAAATAAATAAAATTAAACCTAGATATGTAATAATAAATATTGCTGGTGGTAAACAAGAAATATTAGGATATTTTTTAAAAAAAAATATTAATCATAAATGCACAATTTTGTGCACAGGTGCAGCAATAGCATATTTTTCAGGTGACCAAGCTCCGATGAATATTTTTTTTGATAAATTATATTTAGGTTGGCTTATTAGAATACTTTTTGATCCTAAGGTTTTTTTACCTCGATATCTCAAGACATTTAGCTTATTTTTTATTGTTTTAAAAAATAAAGCTACCATTAGATAGATTTATTTCGTTTTAATTTAAATATTGATTTAAATTATTCATACTCCATTCTTTTAAATTACTTTTAAATCGAGTTTTTGTGTTTAATTGTTTATTCAGGTATTCATGAGGAATGCCAAATCCGCTTTTTTTCCTACTTGCAAGAGCACTAGGTAGCACATCTTTAAAAGTTTCATAAATAAATTTTTTGTCTATTTTAAATTTTGATTTAAATAATCTCAAATATTTATTAAAAAATACTGAATCTACAAAAGGTGTTCTGACTTCTATAGAGTATGCCATTGATGTCCAGTCGGTGTCCTTTAATAATTTAGGGCACAGATAGTATTCCATTTCAAGGAACATCAATTGTGCGTTGGTATTTAGTGAATCTAGATTAGGTTGATTTATTCTTGTACTTAATTTTCTACCATTAAATTCTTTTTCCTTTTCAAATAAGATTTCTTTAATTTCAGCATCAACAAATAATCTTCTTGATAAAGTGTATATATCAATTGGATTTTTTATATTAAAAATTTCTGAATATTTTGGATTATAATTAAAGAAGTTTGATAAAAATAACACTATTTTTTTAGGTGAGTTATTAAAATTTAGCTTTGAAAGTAGTTTTAAAATGTATAGATACTTACTAGCTCTTTTAAATGTAGGATACCCCATAAAAATTTCATCAGCACCGATCCCTGTTAACAACACCTTAATATTATTATTTTTAGCAAGCTTACTTAAAACTAAAGTATTGAAACCATCATTTGTTGGTGTGTCCATGTTAGTGTGAAAGAAACTTAATTCTTTTTTTATATCTATTTGGTTTAAATTTAATGACTTATTGTTAATACTCTTTTTGAATGCATGTTGTTTTGCAATCTTTAACTCATCTTGTACTGTGCCATCTATATTGAAATCTACTGTAAGAGATTCAACATTGTTAATATATTTATTATTTATATTTGCTAAAATTAAGTTCGAGTCTAATCCTGAAGATAAAGCGATACCTGTATTTACATCAGAAATTAAGTGATAATTAACTGTTTCTTTAATTATTTCTTTTAAATATTCCCTTGCTTCATTGATATTTTTAAAAGAACCTGGTTCAATATTTTGAATATTTTCCATTAAATTATAATATTTTTTTTTTTCAAGATTCATATTTTGATTTAATGTTATGTATTGCCCTTTCTCTACTGATAAAATTTCCTCATAGATTGTATCTGGGTCTACCGTATTACCCCAGAGCATATAATTAATTAAAGAAGTGTTTGATTTTTTTTTTGAAATTACCTCACAAGTTATTAGTGATTTTATTGATGATGAAAAATAAAAAAGATCATTATTTTTAAAGTAATATAATGGTTTAATTCCAAATGGATCTCGAATTAAGTGTAGTTTTTTAATATTGTCGTCCCAAATTGCAATCGCAAACATTCCTCTAAATTTATGAACACATTCTATACCCCATTCTATATATGAATAAAGAATTACCTCAGTATCAGTTTTTGATTTAAACTTATAATTTTTTTCAATTAAAATTTTTTTAAGTTCTTTAAAATTATATATTTCACCATTAAATACTAATGAAATTTTTCCTTCATTAGATATAAATGGCTGATGACCATTTTTTGATAAATCAATTATTGAAAGTCTTCTATGACCCAAAAAGACTTTTTTTTCATTATCAACCCATATACCCTCATCATCTGGACCTCTTCTCTTATTAAATAGATTAAGACTGATAATTTTTTCTAATGGGTTAGTAAGTTTTTTTTTAAAATCTATTATACCCGAAATTCCACACATTAATTTATAGTTAACAATGGTGCTAGAATTGTCAATAAATGTTTATAAACACATAATAAGAGTAAGCATATTAATAAAAAATGTGAATAAGCAATTGTATTAATTGTTTCTTAAATTAATTTAAGATAATAATTTAACAAATAAAAAAGATGTTCACTTAATGTCTATAATAAAATTATCTGTTGTTATACCTAGCAGAAATAGACCAGGCGCCTTAATAAAGTGTCTTACAGCATTGAATAAAGAGAGACATTTAATATATGAAATAATTGTAGGTGATGACTCAAGTCCACTTTATTACGACTCATATCAAAAAATAAAAGATAGATTTAAAGTCAAGTTGATAAGAGGAAAGAAAAAGGGATTATATGTTAATCATAATCTTTTATATAAAACTGCGCAGGGATCACATGTGCGCACTATAGACGATGATCATATCATTCCATTAAATCATATTTATAAAACTTTGAGCTTTATTAAATTAGATAAAAAATCTATATGGACAATTGGAGAAAAACTGCCATTAAGACCTAGCATGCAAGACAAAGGTTTTTACCCAGGAGAGTTAAATAGCAAGGGTTATTCTGAGCACTTAAAAGATATGGATAATTGTATCGCAATAGGTTGTGGTTCAACCATATATCCAATTGAAATTTTTAAAGTACAGAAAGCATTTTATATTGAAAAGTATATATTTGGTTCTATTTGGTTAGAGTTTGGCCCAAGACTTAAAATGTTAGGCAATAATATTAGAGTAATTCCAAATACTTTTGTTAACCATTACTATAATGAGAGCAAAAGGTCATTCAATATCAAAAAATTAGATGACGAAACTCGTCTTTTTTTAATTTTTTTTTATAATTTAATTTATAAAAAAAATACTAAAAATATTTTATCAGGTATTTATCAAATAATAAAATACCTTCTTTTGGGAAAATGTAAGAATAGATTAAAAATTTTATATTCTGCTTATAAAAATTTTATAAATTTAAAAGCAAATATTTTTTGGAATAACTAAAATAAATATTAAAAATAAAAATAAAATTATAATAATCTTACTATAAAAAATTTATGTAACTTAAATATGTTATTTGTTTAAACAAAATGTTAATTTTTAATTAAAGATTTTTTGTATTTTTTTAATTTTGATTTTGAAAAAAGCATACACATAAGGCGTATAAATTTTAAAGTACCATGAAAGGAGTTGTCTAAAAGTCCATTCTGGTAAAGGATAATTTTGATAGATTAAAATAGGGGTGTTTTTGATTTTATATAACCTCGTCAAAAAAACATTTAAGAAATCAGATTTTTCTAATAGTTCTTGGTAGATAAACACATAGTTCTTATGACAAAAATAAGATTTATTAAATCCAATAGCAAAGCATACTAATTGACTCTTCTTTAAAGCCTCTGATCTGAAAGTCGCAATTGTTACTTCTGGCCACTCAGGTCGAAATACATCGTCAATTGCAACTATTCCACCAGCAGTTAGAGTTTGAGTGGCAAGATTAATATCATTAAGAACCACTTCCAAGTTATGACCTCCATCAATATGAAAAAATTTTATTTTACCTACTTTTTCAATGATATCATCAGCCGTTACATTGTTTGATAAACGTTGGTCAATGAATAATCTTGATTCATCTATGGATAATTGTTTTAAGTTATTGAAAAATATTTTTTTATCACCTAGTCCAGAATTATCTATATTTTTCGACTGGTCATCAAATAGATCAATTGCATATAAATTAGAGTTACCACTAAAGGAAGCCATAACCACAAATGATTTACCATGATGAACACCTATCTCTAAAACTGATCCATCAATTTTTAGTATTGATTGCTTATTTAGTAAAATTTTTATTATTTCAAAGTCAGTACTTCCAAGCCATCCAGAAATTTTTTTAACATTCTTGTACTTTAAAATTTTAACCATTTGTTAAATAATATTACTTTTTTAAAAGATTTGCACTTATTTAATATTAATACGTTTTTTAAAAATTTAGGATTAAGAGTTCATTAAATACATTTAATTATTATTAATGATTATTATTTAATCAATTTTTTAAAAATAATTTATAAACTTTTGATAAAATGCATTGTAAGAAACATTAATAATCATTACAAATAGTTTAATGTTAAAAAATAATAATTTTTTTTACCAAATAGTCTTAAGTTTTTTTTTTATATTTCTTTTTTTTACATATGTACCTGATTTATTATTATTTATATTTAATGAAGAAAACACACTCGCTGATTTTCAGTGGTCACCTGCAAAGTTAGTTTGGGAAGGCGTTAACCATTATCAGTATATGATGAATGGAAATATCGATAATAAAATTATACTTACACAGAATGGTGAATATCATCAAGGATTGTATATTTTGTTTTATCCTTTCACCTTGCTTCAGTGGGAGTATGCAAAAATTTTATGGACTTTAATAAATATTTTCTTGCTAATAATTATACCGTTGTCTTTATGTAAAAAATTTGGCCTAACTAAAGAAAAAACTCTTTTTGCAATAGTATGCATACTAATAATGATTAGCTCAAAGCAAAATCTGGGTTTAGGTCAGCAAAATTTATTTATAATGTTATTTTTGATATTGCCATTTATTTCGGAAAAAAAACTTTCTTATATGCTATCTGGCATTAGTTATTTTAAATATAATACAGGTTATGCGCTATTTTTATTAATTATTTCTGAGAGAAAATATAAAATTTTAATTTTGTCTTTAATGCCAGCTTTTTTTGGATGGATTATTTATTGCTATGTTACAAAATCAAATTATATTGATAATATATTTGAACCACTTAAATTGGTACTTTATTTAGAATCAACCATAACCAATGTTTATATATTTTCTATTATTAGTGAATTAAATTTAATAAAAAATTCAAGCTTAATAGCTTTAGTTTTAGGAATATCTATAAATTTTTTATTTATTATTAAGATTAGTAAAATTAAAGATCAACTTCTTAAGCTTTCTTGCTTGTGTATTGGTATCTTAATATTTACACCCCATTGGTCTAGTGATTATATTTTATTAATTCCGATTTTTATATATTCATTAAAGAATAGTGATAATTTTATGTCAAAAATAAATATAGCTGTGTTTATTTATTTAAATCATTTGTATATAACAATTATTTTATATTTAGATAAGATATCCAGAAATTCACAGCTTGAAATTCCAGTTAATTTTTATTTTTATTTTTCATATCTTAATATTTTATTATTATTATTTATTTTGATGTTAAATATTAGAGATTTTAAAAATCGACAATTAATTTAATCTTCTAAAGATTTTTTTAATATTCCAATTGTGCCATTAAAATCGAAAGCAAGTAAAATGACATTCAATTCATCAACAAATTCAATGTCACGAATTCTCTCACCAACATATATTCTTTCATCAAATAAAATTTTAGAAAACTTTTCATCAAACTTAATTCTACGGAGTTCTAGTGCTGCTAGTGATGTGATGAGGTAATTATTTTCAAAGTTTGGAGAAAACTGATTGGGTAATTTCATAATCTCAGAGATAGCAATTGACGGTACATAGGAAAATATAGGTTCTTCAAACCCATATGAAGAATGATTTTTTGCATAATAGTTTTTAGAAGAATTATAAGTGGCATATTTTTCACCATAAGAGGCAATAGGCCAGCCATAATTTTTACCAAATTCAATTTTATTTATTTCATCGCCACCCTTTGGGCCATGTTCTGTTGAGATGATAACGTCATTTTCCACAAACAATCCCTGAATATTTCTATGTCCTTTTGAAAAAACAGTTAGGTTTTTATTATCAAAATCAATAAATAGAATTTTTCCAAAAAGCATTTTGTCTGATTGAGGAGGGAAATTTTTATTTTTAATTCTATCAGTATATAAGTCCTCTCCTGTATCATCAGACATCTGATTTGATGTAGAAAAAAGCAAACCTTCTAAACCTTGATGTTTAAAAATAACCATTTTCCCCGCTTGTATAGCTGAAGCACATTCTTCTAAATGATAAAAATTCTTAAAATTAAGCTCCTCTAAATTAAAATCAGCAACCATGATGTTGAAGGTTTCACAATTATTTTTATCCTTAATAAAAGAAACATAAATTTTTTCATTGTAAATTTTAATATTTAATAATTTTTTAACTTTTAAATTTGATTGAATTTTTTTAGCATTAATTGACTTGTTATTATTTGTTAAAATTTTTTCATTTTCAAAGTAATAAATTTTTCCATAATAATTGGCCAATATTATATTTTTTTGGAATTGATCTAGATGATAGGTGGGATCCAATGTTGACATGCCCTCCTTACCATTAACTAATGTAATTTTTTCTTTAGGTAAAATAATTTTTATTTTATTATAATCAATATTAATAGATTGTGTCTCAGGTAAAAATTTAAAATTAAAATCATTTTTTATATTTTTTAGGCTTATTTTTTCAGAATTAATTCTTAAATATTGATAATTAGATTTTATTTCTGCATAACTTAAATTATTAAAAAATATTTTTTTAATAAAAAATAGAGTAAGAATTATTAAAAACACTAGAGAAATTAAAATTATAAGTATTTTTTTAAGCCAATTAAGTTTCATAGTTTATATAAAATTTGATATTATTAAATTTCTATATTTTTCTGAAAAAGTCTTATAATTAGAAATAAAATAATTTTTTAATATTAATTTTTTATTAACATTATTTTTAGATAAAATAAAAGCATTATAAAAACTTTTTTCAAAATCAGATTTGTTTTTTTTATCAATAGCTTCTATTGTTTGTTTATAATTCCAATAATCCACATCTAAATAATTTTTATTTTTATTTTTATTTAAAAAATGTATGATTAGTTTTTGATTATTTTTATCCAATAACTCGTATGTGTTTAGATTATTTGAGTAACCTAATACTCCTATATAATCGTATGGTCCATTTTGCCAAAATCTTTTTTTAAAATCTATATTTGGTATAAAAATTAAAGACAATGAAAACATGTTATAAATAATTAAGAATAATATTGGAAATTTTAAATAAATTATAAAATTATTTTTTTTCATATGAGTTTAATTAACTAATCAAAAAATTAGATTAACTTTTAATACAAGTTTTAAACATATTAACAATTTATCAACTAAATTTTAGATATAATAACTGATATGTATCATCTATTCTCTATCTGTATAAATAATTTTTTATGTTTAGTGCATAATTTGATAGATTATCTAATTAATTCATTTAAATTTAAAATTTAATATGTTCATATTGAAAAAAAATCTTAGTCTTAAAAAATTAACATTTATTTGGTTATTTATTATAAAAAGATCATACTTACATTTTATCCATATCAAAAAAGTCAATTTTAAATATTCAATTTTATTTTTGCCGCATATAATTAGAGGATATATATTCTCCGCCTTTCATGACAATTTCAATCAATTAATTAAAGAAAAAAAAAACTATTTTGAAAATAAATATTCATTTTATTATAATGATTGGTTCTCTTCTTCCATTCCAATATGGGAAACTTTATTTAAAAACATTACCAAAATTAAGTATTTGGAAATAGGAGCTTTTGAAGGAAGAAGTGCACTCTTTGTAGGTGAGTTAACTAACTTACACTCAATTATGTGTGTGGACACTTTTATGGGAAGTGATGAACATGAAAATATTGACTTTAAGATTGTTTTTAATAATTTCAAAAATAATTTAATAATTTTAAACAAACATAATGTTAGTTTTACTAAGTCCACTTCTGATCATTTTTTTAAAAATAATAAATTTACTTACAACTTGATTTATATTGATGGTGCTCATAATTATGACGCTGTTAAAAATGATTTTATTAACTCCTTTAATGCTCTTGAGGTAGGTGGTTTGTTAATCATTGATGATTTTTTTTGGTCATATTATGATAAACTAAATAAAAATCCACTCGCAGCAGTATTAGATTGTTATAAAATATTTAATAAAAATCTTGAAATTGTTAGTCTTTATCAGCAAATCGTATTTAAAAAAAAATCTTAAAAATTAAATTTTTCAATGCTATGATAAAAATCTACATATATGATTATAATAATTCAGATATTAAATTACAAATTAACTAAACAAAAATTTTTTAACTTTTTTTTAATTTTTTTTTTATATATATTAAGTCTACAAAATTTATACGCTGCAGAAAAAATTGGAACTGTTGTTAAAGTTCTTGGTAGCTCTTACAGTTTAAATTCTGATGGAGAAAAAAAATTATTAAATATTTATGATACAATTTATTTAAATGAAGAAATTTCTACTAACGATAGAGCAAGCTTAGTTATACAATATTTAGACAATACAACAATAATACTTAAAAAATCTTCCAATATAAAAGTAACAGATTTTATTTTAACAGAGACAAAGAATCTTTTTTTAGCACAGATAAAAAATGGATCAGCAATTATTGAGTCTGGTGTAATTGCTAAAAAAGATAATGGTAAAATGGAGGTAAATCTCCCAACTTTAAATCTTAATATTAAAGGAACACGTTTTAATATCGGACAAAAAGAGAATGGTGTTTATGACATTGCTTTATCAGAAGATAGCTTCGGCAAAGTGGGAGCTATAAAAATATCTTCTAATAGTGCTGTCAAAACATTATATGATCCAAAACAAGTAATTTCTATTAGTTCAAATGAAATTTTAGAAAGACCACAAACAAATGTTGAAAAAAATGAAATAGATGAGGTTGCTCGAGATTTTACAGACGTAAAAATAATTAATGAGGAAGAGATTCAAAAAAACCTTGAAACAAAATTGATTAATGGAAATATTATAGACTTAAATAATGATGGTCGAATTGATTTATTAGATGTTAATTTAATCAGAGAAAATATTGTTAATACTAAGCAAGAAACTATAAATTTTATTGTTGAGAATAGTGAGGATGATAATATTGAATTTTTATCAAATGTTTTAAATAATTCAGATGAAAAAAATGTTGGTCAATCTGTAGATAATATTTTTGAAACAAAGAATTCACTAATAACTGGTGTTCTAACAGGTCTATCTAATACAAATAATAGATTTATAACGTCCCCAGGTTCCCAAATAAATAATGAAATTAAAGATAAGATTTTTACTCAACTTATTGGTGGGAACGATGAAGTAGAAAAAAAATCTGAGAATATTAAATTAATGGGAAATATAATTGCAAAATCTGATTTAAAATCTGTAACAAATATTGTTAATATTGTTAAAGCTACAAGTGTATTAAGTCAAAATTCTAATCTTTCTTTACAAATTTTATCCTCAGTAGCAGATACTCAAAATGAAAATGCGATTACTTTGGAAAATGAGGAGCAATCTCAAGTTAATAGATTAATTGAAGCTGCGGTAGCAGCTGCTGCTGCAAATAATAATGCAGAAAATTCTGCATTAATTGCAAATGTAATTACTAAGTCAAACGTAGAAACGATTACTGATGTAGTAGATAATATAAAAAAAAATAACAAAAATAATCCTAAAGCAGGTCTTTCGTTGCAAGTTTTAAATAATGTAGAAATAACTTCTGCGAAGGAGTCAATAAATATTGATTCTAATAAACAAACCCAAATCAATAGACTCTTGGAAGAGGCATTAGAGGCAGCTGCAGCAGAAGCTGCAGCAATATTAGCAGCCGAGGAAGCTGCCGCCGTTGCCGCTGCTTTAGAAGCCGCAGCAATATTAGCAGCCGAGGAAGCCGCTGCCGCTGCCGCTGCCGCTTTAGAAACGGAGGCAATTTTGGAAGCTGAAAATGAGCTGGAAGAAGCATTAAGAAATGCAGAAAATCTAACAGTGATAGCTAATAATTTAATACAACAATGTAATGTAGCAACTACTATTTTTCAAAACAGATCAAATCAACAAATACTAACTACAAGCAATCATGAAACAGCAACAGAAGTGGCAGCGGCAGCATTACTTGCGTGGCAAACAGCAGGTGATGATGTTATAAATTTTATTTCACCAGTAACAAATGCAGAGAAAAAAAAATATCAAAAATTAATAGCAAAACGAAATGCACTAAAAATAACAACCGATCAACGTGCTGATGAGGCTAGAGCCACTGAAAATATTTTAAATAATTCTATAGTTGCAACAACAAAAGCTGAAACAAATAAAATAACTATATGTGCAGAATCAACTACAGCGCTGTCTGAAGCAATTTCAGCACAAAACGCTGCAGATGCTATCACTGTACCAGCTTCAACCCTATAAATGATTAGAGAATGATGAGTATAAAAAAAACTAAACTATATAGATATATCTTTTTATTCATATTGACACTTATGGTAATTTTTAATGGAGGGTATAGCGACCTATCTATCCAATTTAATTCAATAGTAATATCAACTTTATTTCTATTTTTACTAAAAGAAAAAAATTATTTTACCCATTTAAAAAAAATTTTTATTACAAATAAAATAGCAATTTATTTATTTATAATATTTTTGATATTTTTAATTTTTCAAACTCTACCAATACCAATAGAAATAATTAAATTTTTATCTCCAGAAAAATATAAGATCTTAAATAGTATGATTTTTGAAAATAATTTTACATCTATTAGCTTAGATCCATCAAACACCTTTTTTAATTTTTTAAATTATTTTTCACTATTTCTATATTTAATGATTTTTAAATGTATTTTTTATAAAACCTCCCATATAAAAAATTTCTATTATTTTATGACTCTATTAGGAGCGATATCTGCGGCTGTGGGTGTATACTCCTTATTAAAAGGTAATCCAGATTTTTTTTTTATAGATAATTCATCATACAAAAATTCTGCTACTGGTTTTTTTATAAACAGAACTGTATTTTCGTGTTTTTTAGTTTTATGTTTATTTTGTGGGATAGAATATGTAAAGAGCTCAAATCAATATAAAAATAAAAGTTTAGATAATTTTTTTAAAATATTTTATATAAGAGTCTTTATTTTATTAATTACCATCGGCATAGTTACAACTTTCTCTAGATTGGGAAATTTTTTGTTTATTTCAATGATGATTATTTATATTATGCAGTTAATTTATTCGAATAATCCAACAAATAAGTTATTTTTATATACACTAATCACTATTATTTTATTTGATATTTTAATTTTAGGTTATTATTTTGGTTCTGAGAAATTATTAACTAGATTTTCTTATCTCTCCGACGAAATTACTAATTTTTCACAGATGCCCACGCAAGATAGTTTATCACGTTATAATCTTATATATTTTGCAATAAGAGAGTTTAAAAATTTTATTTTTTTTGGATACGGGGCAGGTGCTTTTGAATATTTATTTAAAATAAACTATCAGAATTTAACAAATCTTTATACAATACATGCTCATTCTGATCTTGTAGAGTTTATTGGTGAATTTGGATTAATTGGTTTTTTACTTTTAAATACAAGTATCTTTTTTATCTTCTTTAAAAATGATATTTTAAATTTTAAAAATTCATTGTTGATTTATTTATTGTTCTTTATATTAATTTTTGATTTTTCATTTCGAGTGCCTGTGATAAATTTTTTATTTATCATCTTGTTTAGTATAAATTCTAAAAAAGATAATATTATTGACAGTGACCAATAAAACTATTCAGTAAGATTTTCTGAGCTTGACTTAAAACCATCTTGAATAATTGGGTTATACGAAGTAAATAATCCAGTTTGTGGAGTTAATAAACTGATAACTCTATTCCACTTTACAAGTTTTGTTGAGGGTATGTATATTATATCTTTTGGCTGCAGTTTAAATCTTTTCCCCAAAACTAGACTGATAGGATTTGATACATCTAGTTGAAAAATATTTATTTTTAAAAATTGATTATAGTCTTCTCTTATAACATAAATTTTTTTTGCATTGGCAGTGAGTTTATTTAACCCGCTTACGGAAAGTAATTCTGTTAGTGAAAAATCATTATTAGGAAAATATATTCCTGGTTTTGTGACTTCACCAAATATTTGTATTGAATCTGAATTACTATCCACAAAAATAACGTCATTTTTTTTTAAATAAAAATTTTCTCTCGCATCCTTACTTTGAAAAATATTATTCAAATTAATTTTATAAACATTATTATTTCGCCGTAACAATCCTTTGCTACCTAGCAATTTGTCTTGAGCATTTGGATTATAATCAGCTTGAATAGCAGCATCAATTAGTCTTATGGGTTTTTGATCAAGATTAATTGTGAGCTGATTCCTAACAGCACCTAGAATATAAATTTTGCTACTATTATACTCTAGTATTTCTACTTGCAATGATGGATTTTTATAGTACTTCCCAAGAACTGTTAGCAATAAATTTTGTGCTTGATTTACGTCCAGGTTGTTAATATTAATTTTTCCAATAAATGGTAAATCAATATTACCATTAGGATCAATTGTATAAGAGCCATCTACATCATCTGTATCAGTTAAGTTTATAGATATAATATCTGAGGAACTTAACACATATTTATATTCGTAATTATAAATATCACTAAACTTTTCAGAAGAATAGGAAAGTTCATTAATTTTTTTTTCATTAAAGTTTTCAATTTCATTTTCATTAAGTTCGTTAATTTTAATTATCTCAATTTTAATATCTTTAATTGTATAATAGTTTATAATTTTTTTAGATCCTGTTTGGCTTTTTGGCTCTTTATTAATTCCAGGTAAATACGAACAGCTAGACATAAAAAACAACAAAAATGTTATTTTTATTAAATGCAAGTAATATTTCACGATAAATTTTGAGATATAATTGTTAAATATTGTGTTAATTAAAGTCTTTTAATAATATAACTAATAATTTAATAAAGTCAGCATATAAAAATTGTGTAAATTAACTTAAAATCAATATGAATAATAAATTACATAATTTAATTGATATATTTGATTTAGGAGATTTAAGTTTTTTTCTATTACTTGCA
>Ga0115001_10002130_pt1 | contig 15217 bp, 19 predicted proteins | sample ArcticOcean_MG_C_12_FD_89869 | JGI IMG/M metagenome (GOLD analysis project Ga0115001, IMG submission 89869) | Marine microbial communities from western Arctic Ocean - ArcticOcean_MG_CB8_130 | ecosystem: Environmental > Aquatic > Marine > Oceanic | place: Arctic Ocean: Canada Basin | collected... | reverse complement strand
ATTTTTTATTAAATATTTTTTATTAAATATTTTTTATTAAATATTTTTTATTAAATTTTCAATAATAATTCCTCCTTTTCTTTCTTCTGGATTAATATATTTCATTCCTAAAAAATTAAAAATATCTTTTTCCGTTTCAAATGATTGTCCATTATTATCCACAAATTTTCCTTCTTTTTTCAAACCATATTCACTTAATGAATATCCTAAAGATAGAGCATAATTTCTCATTTCTATATTGAATTGACCGCTACCTGTAAAATATAATAGAGCAAATGGATAATATTCTTTTTTTGTATATATCATATCCAATCTTCTATTTGTTTTATATCGTGATAATTTACAAATTCCCATAAACTTTTTTTCTCCTTTTGCTAATGTTTCTTTAATATATGTTTCATTTTCAAAACTATCAATAATTTTATTAAATAATTGCGTATTTTCATTTTTAGTAGTACATAATACATCTATATCTCCACTATTTTGTAATTCTCTTCTATATGATCCAGTAACTTCATATATTAAATCATTATTTATATCTATTTTTTTTATAAAATTTGTAATATAATCTTCGTGTTTTTTCATTTCAGTTCTAGGTATTCTTTTTAATAAATCTTCATAATAATTTAATCCTATTTTTTGTTTATCATTCAATAGTGTTCCATCTTTCAAACTTTTTTCTTTTAAATCTTCTATCGATGAAATATTGTATTTAGACACTAACTCATTTGATTTACTTGGACCAATCCCATAAACGTTTGTTAAATCTTGGATAATATTTATTTCTTTATCAATATATTTAACTTGTGAAATTTCTCCTGTTTTTATTAATTCAATTATTTTTTTTCTAATACTACCCTTAGACAATCCTTTTATTTTTTCTAAATCTTTTTCTGTAGTAATTTCATCGTCATATTCTTTTATTGCATTTATAGCATTTTGATAAGCACGGACTTTAAAATTTTCATTTTTACACTTATTATCATCTAATAATAATGTCAATTGATTAATTATAGATGATTTATGATTCATTTTTAATATTATAATAGTTAATAAGATTATTTCAAATTTTAACCATTATTTCATTAATAAAATGTGAAACTTCGATTAAATTATTGTTATATCAATTAAAACATACAACTAACTTCTAATAATGGATTCCATTAACGCGCAAATACTTATAAGTTCGGATGCTCAAAAACAAACATCAGAAGATATATTCTATCAAATTACACATATTGCAGATGTAACAACATGGTATCACCGCCAAGTTGAAAATGAGGATGAATCATTTTTAGTAAATATTGAAGGTAATCATATTAATACATTAACTAAAAGTAAATTATCAATACATCTTAACGATACAATAAATATATATTTAGTTTGTAAAAATCATATTTTAAATGGTGGATGTCATACAAATAGTCACTTAATGATTACTTTAAATTTTGACATTTTTGATAGTTTTTTTAAACTTAATAAAAATAATTTTAGATTTCAAGACTTAATAAATATTGAAAATCAAGTTAATAAAGATAAAGTCAATATGTTATATATGTCTAACTTTTCAAATAGTGCAATGAGATTTAATTTATTAAATTATGAAATACCAGTATATAATATTTTAAATAATCTTTATTGGTTAAATAATCAATTTGTAAATATAAAAATATATGATATATATGAAAATGATGTTACAAGTTTTGTAAGAGGTTTAATAAATTGTGAAAAGGATAGAAATGATCAGGTAAAGATTACTGATAATAACACAAATAAATATAGTAAAAAGATATATATAGAACCTATATATAAAAAGATAAAAATATAAATATTATCATTTCATCTAATATTAAAATTAACAAAAAATAAATATTTTATTAAAAATCTTTAATTTTTTTATTCGTAATAATATCTTGAATTTTAAACTTTATCATCATTCTTCCTTTAAAAATATTATTATCTAAATAAAATTGTAATCCATTAATTATTTTTTTATCTAATCCAGATACATTATTAATAATTTGTAAAATCTCCAAAAATAATTCATTTTCATAATTTGTAAATTTCATTAATTCAACCATTAAAAAATCTTTACGAAGAGCTATAATATCAAATTTAATTAAATTGATTATTATAGTAATTTTCCCTTTTAAACATTTCTTTTCCTTATTATTATCACAAAATTCATCATATGTATCAGATGAGATCTTATCAAATAATAATTTGAAATCATCATTTTTATTTTTTAATATATCTTCAATCTTATTATTTAAATAATTGCATTTAACTTCGTCAAATATAATAGATTTAAAAAGATCAATATATAACTTTGAATAATTAGATTGTTTAATTGAAATAAATAATAATTTATCAATAATTATTTTATAATTATCTTCTCTCATATTATTTTTTATTTTAGTATGTAAGGTATCATAATTATCATTTGTTATTTTATTTAAATAACTAAGTATAACTTTATCATCAGTTTTATCTACTATTCTAGATTGATAGGATTGAAATTTATTTTTTTTATATAATTTATTATAAACTTTAAAACTTTTAAAACAACTATAATTTTTTATTAAATTTTTTATTTTTTTATCAATATCAATATTATCTACTTTAATAACATTTTCAATTGAATTAAAAAAATCTGGTGTATAGTTATATATACTCATTTAAAAGTATTTATTTTATTATTAAATAGATTATATAATCCAATATTTAAATGAATTTTAATCATACATTTTTAAATATAGAGGATTATATTATTAATTATATTAAATCTATTTATGAAATTCTTAGTATTAGCAAATCTATTTTTATAATACAACCAGCATTATTTGATAATATTTATAATAAACTTAATGATGATGAATTTCCAGTATGCACCTTTAATAATTTCAATAAATTTGAAAATCATAATAGTAGAATATTGATGATTAAGGATAGAGATTTTAATAAAATTTTTAAATGTTCAAATAATTTACATTTTAAAGAAATTGTAAATTTAATTCTATTTATTAATACTCCCCGATTCATTGATAATAATATTTTTAATAATTTATTATCAACATCTGATTTATCAAACACCAATATTTTAGAAATTTAATAACACAATATTTTTTATTTAATTTAATTTATTAAATTTTATTTATTTTATTTCTTTATAATAAAATGAAATCTGTTATGAAAATGATGAAAAAAATAAATACCCGACAACTTATAGTTGTATTAATGGTAACTCTTCTTCTTTTTGGATGTAAATGTGCATTTAAAAGTATGAATGTTGAAGCTTTTGAGGAGGTTACCGGTTTTGATGGTTCTCGTATGGTCGTCAATCTTGCTTCATGGTGCGGACACTGTAAATCTTTTAAAGCATCTGGTGAAATAGAGAAACTAAAAGAGTTAGATTTACCTGTTGAAGTTAATGAAGATGATGATGCCGCAAATAAAAAATATGATGTTAAAGGATTTCCTTCAATAATGAAAGTAAGTGAAGATGGAAACCAAGTTCCTTTCAAAGGACCAAGAACTGCCGATGCAATTGAGAAATTCTTCAATTCAAATTAGTTTCAAAATATTGTTTAAATTCGTTATAGCCAAACTCGGTATATTCTTTAAAAATTTTATCATCAATCTTAAATTCCATTTCTGTTAATGAAAATCCAATTTCATTATAACAATTTGTTTTAAATGAAATTAAACATACATTATATTTATCTTTATTTTTATAAATATTATCATATGATAATTTATTCATCATAGAAAACAATATATTATTTACATAATTTAAAATATTATCATTTTTATTATAATAATCTGGATTAATACATATACCTAATGTATCGTTTGAATTTTTTTCAAAGTATTCAATTGGGAAATTACTATATAGCCCACCATCTATATATAAATCATTATTAAATGTTATTGGTTCATATATAAATGGAATACAACTTGTTATTAATAATGCTTGGATAATATCCATATCTGGAAATGTATCAACACAAAAATAATCTGTTTGATGTTTATCTAAATTAGTACCAGTTATTATTAAATTTTTCCCAAATTTTTTTGCAAACTCTATAAAAGTAATTGACCCTAAATTCGTTTTTGAATATAAATACTTTCTTAATATTTTCTCATTCTTGGAACCATTGTCTATACCTAATTTAGTAGAAATGTTTGTTAAATTATCAAAATTTAAATTCATTAAATATTTTAATTCGTCTTTTAATATATTTATAATTTCATTTGACGTAAATCCTATTAATAATAAGAAAAGAATTATTCCACCTGCACTAGATCCAATATAATTATTGAAGTTTTTAAATATTTTTTTTTCTTCTAGATATTTTATTGCACCTAATAGAGCAACTCCACGTAAGGCACCACCACTTAACGCTAAATTAGAATACATAATGTTAGTTTTCTCTTTAATTTTTTATATAATTATATAAATAACTTTAAATAATGAAATCAACTAAAATTAATATTTATGATCTATATAGAAATATTGATGAATTGAAAAAAAAAAAAAATACATCGTATAATGAAGTATTAATTATAATTCACGAAAGAATTAAAAAATCATCATTAAAAGAAAGATATAAATTAATTTATGAAGTTCCCGAGTATATTTTTGGAGTTCCCTCTTATAATTTAAATAAATGTCTTGCATATTTAATGAAAGAATTAAGGACTAATGGATTTTTAGTTAAATATTATTTTCCTAAAATATTATATATTAGTTGGGACCCAGTAGAAATTACAAATTATAAACAAGAAAAGAAATTATATGAAAGAAAATTTAAAGATTTAAATAAAGATGTAATGAGAATTTCTAATAAACCAACACATAGTTCTAATTTTAACAACTTAGAAGATAAGAATAATATAGAAGGTTTTTTTGAAAATCAACCAAATATATCAGAACCTACTACAACACAACATACTTCATCTGTATTTAAACCTATTCTTAACTATGACCCTAATACAATACCAACTTATAATTATTATGCATATTCTTCATTAAATAATAATTTAGTAAATGAAGATTTTTATATTAATGATAAACATAATAGTAATAATAGTAATAATAGTAATAATATCACTAATATTAATAGCAATGATATTGATAATTCATATCTTAAAACTCCCCAACATTTACAAAATGTTCAATTATTAAAAGATAAAAGACATAAAGAATTAGATAAAAATATGAATTATCAGAAAAATATAATTGATTATTATACCAATGATATAGAGACTGAAATTCCCTTTAAAAACTCTATTAAAAAACATAATAGTAAGGGGAAATTTATATTAGATTTAAGTTGATAAAATTAAAAAATTAATATTTAAGTTATGTTTTTAATAATAAAAAATATTTATTAATATTAAATGTCAGCTTATGCTACAATTACTGATGCATATGGAAAAGATTTTAATAAAAAAAAGAAAAAAAACAAAAAGGGGAAAAAACAATCTGCATGTCATTTTTATGCTCAAAGATATTCAAAATCTCAGAAAGATGCAGAACCCTTTAATTTAGGTGGATTAGATAGCGATATGGTGTATTCTAAATACGATAAAAATTCACCTGATAAATCATATGATTTATATTCTAATAGACAGGACTTTATTAAAGCTAATAAAGATAATTTAAAAGACTGTAATATTGAAGAAGAACAAGATTATTTTGATAAATTATATGCAGACCATGATTTTAAACCTATGATCAGTAGAGATGGTGATAATTTAATGAATATCCAACCTACCGAATATGAAGAGATTAAATTTGATAATACTATTAATAGAGGTATTAAAAGTTCGGTAAATCTTGATTTAAATTATGAATCAGATGATGATGATACTGAAAGTATTGGAACGAGTTTAGAAGCTAAAGCAGGAACTGAAATGGAACCTGAAATGGAACCTGAAATGGAACCTGAAATGGAACCTGATATGGAACCTGAAATGGGTAGGGGGTCTAAGGTCGGTATGGCGTCTAAGGTAGGTAGGGGGTCTAAGGTAGGTAGGGGGTCAAAGGTCGGTAGGGGGTCAAAGGTCGGTATGGGGTCTAATATAGAACTAAGTTCTAAAGATATGAAATATGAAAGTGATAAAAATTATATGGATTTAGGTTTATATTTAATAAGTGGCATTTTACTTATATTTATTTTAGAACAATTTGTTCAAATCGGATTAATGATGAGAAATACAAATAGTGTATATGGTGGAACTCATGGTGGTAATAGTGGAACTAACTATTATAATGATTATACACAACCTATGATGTATCCCCCACCCAATCAACAAATGAATTCACAAATGTATAATCCACAAATGTATAATCAAGTGATGCAAACTAAAAATTTTAATGAATAAATTTAAAAATATATATATATATATATATAATTTTGTTTAAAATATATTATTTATTAACATTAAATAAATAATGTATGATTTAAATTCATTAGATAATAATAAACTTTTGGCCGGTATTTCAATAGTAATGCTTAATATTGGTAGTAGATATTTAGTATTAGATTTAAGTGAAAATACAAAAGAATTATTACAATTAAGTATTATTAGAAGAATAACTTTATTTTGTATTTTCTATTTAGGAACTAGGAGTTTTAAAATGTCTATTTTATTAACAGCAGGATTTGTTATTATAAGTAGTGGTCTATTTAATGAAAAATCTAAATTTTGTGTTTTACCAATTAGTAGTAATAAAAATAATGAACCAAAAAAACTAATAACTATGGAAGATTATAAAAAAGCATTAGAAACAGTTAATAATTACAATAATATATAAATAAAATATTTAATTATTATAAATAAGAATGATACCTATATTAAATTTTGTAGCAATTGTTTTATTAATTTTTGTAACTTCTCTTATTTTTATTGATATGTATAATATTAAACAATATATGGAAACAAATGAAAATCAATTAGTTAGTCTAGTTAGTGATATTAATTACAATAATGATATTTTTAAAGAAAAACTCAAACTAATATAATCAGAAAAAATGAAATCGAAATAAATTGATTTAAACAAAAAACGATTAATTTTTTATTAAATGGAATTTGTTATAGAAAAAATAGACAAATTAGATTTTAGCCAACCTCTTGCTTTTAAAACAATTAGAGATAGAACTAGAGAACATGGTAAACGACATAATAAAAAATTAGTATTAGCAACATTAAAAACATTTGAAAAATATCAAAAAGTTAAACCTCTAGAAGTAGGATGTGGTAAAAAATTTCTAAATGTTTGGAAAAGAGTTTAAAATATATAGAATATATTTTTTATAAAAATAATTTTTTTAATTTTAATAAATTTTTTATTAAAATGATACTTAATTGGAGTAAGCAAGACCACCCATACCCGACATAACACGAAGAACATTGTAGTTAACAGCATAGATTGTTAAAGCTTGAGCAGTACCAGAGATAACTAATTTAGCATTATCAATTCTGGAGAAATTGCAAGTACCTGAGGGTTGGTGCTCTTCGGGTTTGAGAGCAAAGGAATAGACATTAACTTTCTTGCTAAATGTAGAGCATCTGGATAGAGGGTCTTGGAGACGAGCAACAATTGATATTGATACCATATCATCAGCAGCAGTACCTACTACAAATGCAGTAGCAATTGCATCATTATCATCTTCTAATTCTACACCTATATTCCAACCATTAGTTTGAGAAGCAACACTTGTAACTTGAACTACAACATTTCTACGTCTAGCACCTGTTGCAATTTCACTATGATCTCTAATTTCAACATCTAGTAAATCTCCTACTTTGGGATAATTTGAGGCAGCTGTACTTGCAATAAAATTAGTTCCAATTAATAGAGTAAATGTTGTTTTTGTTCCAACAGTTGCACTTACAGTGTTATGAAGTGTGGCTACAAGAGCTCCAGTTGCTGTTCCTGCGTCTCTATAAGCAATTACTTTAGGTTGAACCATTAATGGTCTATCACTCATTGGAATATTCGCACCAGGAACAGCAGTGTGATGGTCCATTGGTTGGCGAAGTTGGAAGTATTCTTCTTCTTGAGTAGCAAAGCGGTCGTGACCATTAAGTTGAAGTTTGGCAGTATCATATGAATTTGTAGCAACAGAAGTCCATATAAGTTCTTTAACTGGATGATTGAAATTTAGTTTGTGATTAGTAGTAGAAGATGATTCTTCTCTTTGAAGTTGTTCAATAAGATATTCATGAGATACTTGAGCAAAACGGCGACGTTCATCAGTATCAAGGTAGATATAGTCTGCCCACAGTTTTACACCAGCAGTTCCAAAAACGGAACCAAGTGTCATTTTAACTTTAACTTCATGATACTGAAGAGCAATAAGTGGAAGAGCAAGACCTGGGTTACGACAAAACCAGAACTGAAGAGGAATTTGTACCATTCCTACACCAGTAGTCCCAGATTTATTAAGACCATGTGAAAGAGCACCAGTCATATTTTTGTAGGCAAGTGCTTTAGAATCAGGTGTGGAAAGTTCAGCCCAAACTTGCATCCATTCTTTGTAGTGTCTGTCAATTCTTTGACCACCAATTTCAATATCTACTTGTTCAACAATGTCATCACCATTAGTAATTGCAGCAGTTGATGATGATACGTACATTTTCCCGACAAGGTCTCCATTACGAGATACGGTGGCAGTAACAGAGGCACCATTTGAAGGAGTACCCGAAAGGGTTTGTTCTACACATTCCATTGCGAAGTTAGTATGTCTTCGGTATACGACTTTGAAGAAAGTAATCTGAGGATTACCGGTAAGATAGATATCCTGTGCGCCATAAGCTACGAGTTGCATTAGTCCTCCTCCCATTGTTTTATATAATATAATGAGAAAATAATTTATAATAAATTAAACCCATTTATTATAAATTAAAAAATTATTCTAAGAGATATGTGAAATTATTTTCTCAAAATAATTTATAATAAATTAAACCTATTTATTATACTTCTACAATATATTACTATATTTTTTGTTTCTATCTTAGATTTATATTCACCATCATTACAAAGTAATATTGAATAATTATCAGTCATTTTATTCCAGATAATTATTTTTAAAATAAATTTTTTTCAAATTTTAATTTTTTTATAGTAATTGTAAAATTACTATAATTTAATTTGAGTAAGCAAGACCGCCCATACCCGACATAACACGAAGGACGTTGTAGTTGACAGCGTAGATGTATAAAGCATCAGTTGGTGATTTAAGTTGAGCGTTATCAATTCTGGAGAAGTTACAAGTTCCGGATGGTTGATGTTCTTCTGGTTTGAGAGCAAACGAATAAACAGCAATTGAGTCATTCGCTTTACCAGCACCGACTGCCGCAGGGTCAAGACCACCAGGACCTGTATGATGCTGCCATACTTGGACACGAGTAAAGTATAATGAATCTCTTTCAGCAAAACGGTCATGACCATTTAATACTAGTTTATAATTACCTGTTGCAGGGGCCGCAATTGTTCCGGTAGTTGTTGCCCATCCACCAGTCCATACTAGTTCTTTAACTGGATGATTGAAGTTTAGATCATGAGAAGTTGAAGAACCAGAATCAGTAAACTGAAGTTGTTCAATTAAATATTCATGAGATACTTGAGCGAAACGTCTACGTTCATCAGTATCAAGATAGATGTAGTCAGCCCAAAGAGATGCAGAAGTTGGATCAGAATTAGCCTGACTACTGAATGTAATAGATACTTTAACCTCGTGGTATTGAAGAGCAATTAAGGGAAGAGCAAGACCTGGATTACGACAGAACCAGAATTGTAAAGGTACAAATGCTTTTACAACACCTCCTACTGCATCAACACCTCCCATACATGCCATATTTTGAAACTTAGTACCAGTTGTAGCAGCTTGAGCGCCTACTGTTGCTCCTGAATTAGGTTCAGTAAGTTCAGCCCAAGTTTCAAGCCAATGACCATAATGTTTATCAATCTGTTGACCACCAATTTCACATGTAATTTCGTTTAACATTACTGCTCCTCTATTATTCATAGTTGTTCCAGTACCATTCATAGCAGCTTCAACATACATGCGTCCTACAAGGTCTCCATTTCTGGAGATGGTGGCTGTAACTTTATTTCCTAGAGCAACAGTTCCGTTAAGGGTTTGTTCAACAGATTCCATTGCGAAGTTAGTGTGGCGTCTGTAGACCACTTTGAAGAAGGTAATCTGGGGATTACCGGTAAGATAGATATCCTGTGCGCCATAAGCTACGAGTTGCATTAGTCCTCCTCCCATTATTTTATACTATATACAAAGAAAAAAAAAATTTATAAATTAAATTAAAATTAATTTTACGCAAAATTTTTTATAAAATTAAACCCAAAATTTAACTAATATCTATATAAGGATTTGTTAATTATTTCTTGTTATATGATTAATGATACTATTAAAACAAAATCTAAAGAGAAGAAAACAAAAAGAAGATATAATTACGAAAAAACCAATAATACTTTAGATACTTGTCATGAAAAAACTTTAGAAACATTTAATAAAAAATATAATAGTATTAATTCTCTAGAAAAAGAACTAAAGAAAATAAATAAAAATATTAAGAATGAAAAAAATGAACAAATTTTATTTGATTTAAAAAAAAAAGAAATTGATATAAAATATAATATTTCTAATATAAAATCTAAAAGTGAAGAAATAGATTATTTAACAAAAACTTCTGAAATTTTGTTTAGTTATTATGATTCTATAGAGAATAATGATAATGTATCAAAAGTAAAGAATATTAATATTATTGATTTTTTTAATAATAATATTAAAAATATTAAATCTAATCAAGATCTAAATCGTTCAGATTTATTGGAAAATTATTTAGCATGCACAGATAATAATTATATAAATAATGATTTAACTTGTGAAATAGATAAATGTTATTATTGTAATTCTAAGAATATAAATGAATTAAGTCATGATGGAATACTTTTTTGTAATGATTGTAATACTGTTGAATATATTATTACTGATAATGAAAAACCTGGTTATAAAGAACCTCCTAAAGAAATTTCTTATTTTTCTTATAATCGTATCAATCACTTTAATCTCATTGGAGTGAAAGAGGAAGCATTAAAAGTGTCTAACTTCCTAGTATTAATAATATTTTATTAATGCAAGACAACCTCGTAGCGGGAATCTCCTTAGAGCCTTAACTACTACTTTATATTGGAAACTTTATAAAGGAACACGGTTAATTACCGTAGCCAATAGTAAAAATGTTAAGGATTGGACAATCCGCTTACCAGTATCTAAGTTCGCTATAATAGAATATGATACGGTGTCAGAGACTGAACGGGTGTCGGTTCTCTATGAAGTTTTAACTAAACTAAGAGTGCTTAAGGTACAGTCCGACCTATAATGAAAGTTATAGGATTTCGCAATGAATGGGTATCACAATCGCAAGGTAAGGAAACAACTGATATACCTGAAGAAATATTTGATAAAATATTTATGGAATTAAAAAAAAATAAAGTTTCTAATATGGCAACTCTTAATTATGAAAAAATAAGAGCTATATTAAAAAAAATAAAATAAATAAATATTACGAACACATACCATATATTCTAAATAGAATTACTGGTAAATCTACTCCACAACTTACACCAGAATTAGAAGAAAAATTACGAGGAATGTTTAAAGAAATACAAGGACCCTTTATAAAACATTCTCCTAAAAATAGAAAGAATTTTCTAAGTTACTCTTATGTATTACATAAGTTCTTAGAAATTCTAGAAGAAGATGAATATATAAAGTATTTTCCATTATTAAAGTCTAGAGAAAAACTTTATCAACAAGAATTAATATGGGAAAATATATGTGCCGATTTGAGTTGGCAGTTTATTAAAAGTATATAAAATTTATCTAATAATTTCAGATGAAGAAATGGGATTATCATTTTATCCGCAATGATAAGTGCAACCTACAAAACAAGCTATATATACTGGCGAACCAGCTATTGAATAATACTTCCTCCCATTTATTAAAAATTATATATATAATTTTATATAAAAATAAATCTAAATATTTTTTATTAAATTTATCTGCAATAATAAGTAAACCTACAAAATACCATAATTATTTAAAATTGTAAAGATTTTTCTAAGTTATTCTAAAGATTTTTCTAAGTTATTAGAAATTCTAGAAGAACATAAATATATAAAATAAGTGTGTTTTAAAAAATATAATAGTTAATTTACTTGACTGGGAACCCAACAAGATTTGCTCCTACACCAAGACCAGCACCAGTTCTAGCACTCGTTCCTACGGAAGGAGCAAAGAGGTCAAGTAGGGAGAAAGTTGCTGCTGCAACAAGACCAAGACAGATAACATCCATCATATCACTTTTGCGACCGGGCATAACCCAAGCAGCAACCGCTACTACTAAACCTTCTACAAAATATTTAAGCATACGTTTAACAACTTCTCTAACATCTAATCCATTCATTTTTATACTATATATAGATAAAAAAAATTTAATTAAATTATTTAATTTAATTAAATTTTTTATTAAAAAATCCATTTAAAAATTATAAAACTTATATATTATATAAAAATGTCTAATAGTGTTATACCTGTAAGTGAATGCGATTATCTTGAAGAAGATTCTGAAATTCGTGGGCAAAAATATTGTTGTCTATCATTTTTGTCTCCTGAAAAACTGTTAGATGATAAAAATGTTTTTACATTTACTAAATTTACAGAGAATTTTTGTAAAGATGTAAATGAACTTTTTCATAATTTGAAAGAAAAATATCCAGACGACGTTGATGGTTTTCAAGCAATTGCAGATAGATATCGTTTTCTATTTAATAAAAAACACATGCAAGATGAATATCGATATTTTATGGAGGAAAAATCAGAAGAACTAAATAAAGACTTTAGTGATACAGTAGAATATCAAACAAATGTCAGAGGTATTAAAGTTAGAGGTTCATATGATTCTTTAAGAGAAGCACAAATTAGAAGCGAAGTTTTAAAGAGAAAAGATAAAAATCATAATATTTTTATTGCACAGGTTGGATGTTGGTGTCCGTGGGATCCATGTGCTGACCAAATTGACGATCAGCATTATGGCGAGGATCAATTGAATACTCTAATGAAAAAGTATAGAGAAAACCAAACACAAAAAGACGAAGTATTTGATGAGAGAAAAGATGAAATGTTAGAAGCACAAAAAAATAAGAATATACTTACTGAAGAAAATAATAAGAATATTGAAGCATCTCCGCCAAATGAGGAAGATGTTAAAGATAGTGTTAATGAAGTATTAGACGGTGTTGAAAATACGGTAGAAGATATTTCTAAAACTGTAGTAGATATTTCTGATGCTGTAGAGGATGTTGTTAATACAGTAAGTGATATTGAATCTGGTAATGTTGTTGCTGGTTCTAAGGATATTGTATCAGATGTTAAGGATGTTAAAAATGTAGTAGATGATGTAGAAAAAGTAAAGGAAGATTTAAAAGGAGAGGTAAATGTTATTAGTTCTAGTGGAATTGCAGAAGATAATACAATAGAAGATAATTTTAATAAAGATACAAGTCCAGAAGTAAATGACAAAGTATTTAATAGTGAAGACCCATGGATTCAATCTAAAGGTGTATATGTAGATAATATTAATTTAGGAAGCATTGATTAATAATTTTATAATAAAATATTAATTTATAATAATAATGAAGTTGCTAATAATACTTATGTTTTTTTTTGGAATAATATTAATTATACATGGCATTTATGAAGAAAAATTTAAAAAAATAAAAGATAATGTAAAAATACAATATAGATTTGTTCCTCGTTCCTATTATGATGAACAAATTTTTTCTAATCAATTCTCTTCTAAGTTTAGTAATATTTTTGACGAAGACCAAGATGAATGGTCTGCAAATCAAAGAAGTTTTACACCCTATAATATTGATGATAAAACTGATAAAAAATTAACAAAAATGTTTGGAAGTGAATATACACAGTATGGATTATATGATGAAAAAGATTTAAATAATGTTTTAAAAAAAATTAAAGATTTGACTGAAGATGATTTTAGAAAAATATATGGTTCTAATGCAGAAAAAAAAGATTTTGTAGATGTTTATGGAACTACTGCTAAAAATATTATCAAAAAATATTATGATAATGAGTATATAAATAGAATTAATGAATCTAAAATAGATGGTGGTGATGATGATGGTAGTATAGATACCGGAACCGGAACCGGAACCGGAACTGGTGGTGATGATGATGGTAGTATAGATGTCGGAACCGGAACCGGAACCGGAACTGGTGGTGATGATGATGGTAGTATAGATGTCGGAACCGGAACTGGTGGTGATGATGATGGTAGTAGTAGTGATGATGATGGTAGTAGTAGTGATGATGATGATGGTAGTAGTAGTGATGGAACTGCTTGTGATACTGACGAAGATGATGATGATAATAATAATAAAGTAAATTTTGATGCTAATGTAAATTTTGAAATGGATGTTGATTTAGATGTAAATTAAATTTAATAATACTTTATTTATTTTTAAAATTTATTAAATATATTTTAATAAAGAATGAATCATATGAATTTTTTAAAAGAATTTTTAAAAGATGAAAGAAATATAGGAAAAATTACATCAATTTCTTCAGTGATTATAGCAAATATTTTAAATTACATATTAAATGTTGTGTTTGGGTATAGTATTCAACATAGCACAGGAATATCTCTATATTTAGTTGGAAACATATTAGGTTATATTTTAGATTTATTATTTGCTAAAAAAGAGTTATATTTAAAAAATATAAATGGAAATCCTAGATTAGTAGATAATTTTAATGATAAAGTTAAATTTGTTCTATTATCATTTTTTGATAAATATTTCCTTAAATTTTTAATTTTATGTATTATTGATACAACAATCGGTTTAATTTTATTAAAATATTGTATAATTAAATTAGATGAACATAAAATTCTAATGGATTTTAAATATAGAAATTTATTAGTTGCTTTAATAATTCCAACTATAACATTCTTCTTATATGTAAATCAATTGAGATTTGATTGGGCATATGAATACAAAGAGAATTTCTTATTAAATGTATTAATGTATGTATGGTTGACTATAGTATTATTATTTGCAATTAATTTAAATTATGATACGATTTCTAAAAGTTCTAATACTTTT
>Ga0115001_10002128_pt1 | contig 15219 bp, 9 predicted proteins | sample ArcticOcean_MG_C_12_FD_89869 | JGI IMG/M metagenome (GOLD analysis project Ga0115001, IMG submission 89869) | Marine microbial communities from western Arctic Ocean - ArcticOcean_MG_CB8_130 | ecosystem: Environmental > Aquatic > Marine > Oceanic | place: Arctic Ocean: Canada Basin | collected... | reverse complement strand
TCCGCTCGGCTTTCGAGTTGGAACGAATGAAGGAGGCGAAGCCGACTCCGAGAGCATGGGCAACGTCAGCATCAAGCTGATCGGGCACCGTGCCACGGATGTCGTAGGCCTTGACGATCTGATCGAGAACTGACATGCCCATGCGAGGCTAGCTACGTCTTGGTGTCACTGCCCGAGAACTTAATCGTCGCCGTGACCGTCCGGGCGATCGAAACCTGGGTCACGCGGGTATGGGACATTGCCGGGCATTGTGTCGATGACCAGGTCTGATTGGTGCTCATCGCCATCGGGGGGGCTCGGCAGATACATCGGCGTCGGGGCAGCATCGTCGGGAGCGGGTCGCGCCGGCGCCCAAACATCTGGAACCAGTGCGACGTTGCTTGAGGCGAACTCGGCGTTGTCAGTGCCGTCAGTGCCGTTGAGACTCCACGGCGGGGACTCGCGGGCGAACTGCAGATCACCGCCGCGGCGCCAGAAGACGCACAGTGCAATACCCAGTGCCGTGAGTGCGTAGAAGAACCAATCGAGGCTGCTCTTCTGGTAAGCCATCCTGACGTCAGTACTTGTCGGCACGACCACCATGTGGTTCGGTGAGACGCGGTAGGGGCCATCAGCACCGCTGACCTGCCAGTTCGGGAAGTAGCTCACCCGAACAAGGACGGGTACCCCAATTTGGTCGACCCTGAACTCAAGCGATTGCTGCCCGATCTCGATGTCGGTCACCGCAATTTCCGGCAATGCGACCGGAACAATGTCCTGAACAGGCAGCACGTAGTCGACGTTGCGACTCCGCTCCCCTGGCTCACCGCTGCGGACCGCCATGTCGATTTCGACATCAATGCGCTGCCAGCTTTCGGGGCCTTCGTCGGCGGGGATCGCGGGCCAGTCGTCACGACGTTGGAACCAGCTGGTCCCTAACTCGAGGTTGCGTTCACGCTGGTCGCCTGCACGCTCGTTGACAATCACAGGCTGCACGGTCAACGGTTCAACAATGCTCGAACCGGTGACCTCGTAAATGTCCCACGGTGCCGAAGTCGTGATGAAGCCCAGCTCGTTCTGCTGGCTGGCCTCAGCCTTGGCGGCATCTGTCCGGACCATCAGATAGCGGACCCCGAGGTCGAGCATGTGCTGCACGCCGACTTCTGCGTTGTTGTTGATGTAGCGAAGCTCACGGACCGGATTTGAAGAGCTCTCAGAGACCGCCGCTGCCGTAATGAAGTGGTACGGCGTCGTGCCTGATGCCTCAAAGAACAGACCCTCCATCGAGCCGATACAACCGTCGGTCCAATGCGGCAGCAGCATCAGTGCCATCGTCGTGCCGTACTGACCATTGTCAGAGTTGTTCTCCCACAGCGCACGGCCGCAGCCGTTGTTCTGGCCAATCTCGTCCATCTGCGTGACCACGGCGTTGTATTCGGGAAACTGGGTTCGGGCTTCGTAGCCGCCCCAGTTATAACGAGTCCATCCGTCGGCGACGGCACGGCCCGCGTCGGCAGTCTTTTGGAACGGGCCCCACGCGTACACGCTCGTTGCGGCGGTTTCTGCAGATCCTTCCGTGACGTTAACCCGGCCATCGAACGGCAGGGTCTCGTACATGAACCCGAACACTGTCAAGCAGCTGAGCCCAATCGCACTGGCCGCGAAGGCACCCTCGAACGGGTTCAGCTCATCGCTCGCCAGCCGCTTGCGAGCGCTGTTGAAGATCCACGTAATCAGCTCCAGCGCGCCAATCACCATGAGCATGTAGCGCATCAAATAGACGAACGGCAGCAGACGTGGGTTCCACAGCAGGCCGATGCCCGGGAGGCTGTCGCGGGTGACATACACCAGTCCGACGAACACCAGAGTGATCAATCCGAGCGCAGCTCCGGTCAGGTTCCGGCGCATGATCATTGCCACGAATCCAACAATCGCCAAGCCGGTGATCAAGAAATCGAGTGCAGTCGTGAGCGGGAAGAACATGTCCCAGAACGAGTCCGTCGAGCTACTCGGGCGGAAGCCGTACTTCATGTCGGTCATAAACTCGTGGCCAAACAGGAACGGGCCGACCCACCAGGCCGACAGCAACAGCGTGGTGACACCGCAACTCACGGCGTACCAGCCACGTTTGGCGTCGATCCAGACCAGGGACAAGACAATCGCGCCGACGGCGACGAAGATCAGAACGATGCCGTGCGACACGGCTGCAAGCGACAACACCGCTGCTGCCCACACGCGAGCGCGGCCAGTCCGGAGTCCGTGTGCGAGCAATCCGAGCCCGAACATTGCCAGCGTGAGAGCGATCGAGAACGAGTACTCACCAGCCATTGTCGACTTGACGTTGCCGCCGTAGATCTCAAAGCTCTCGTCAAGCAGAAAGCAGAGACTGGCGAAAGCGAACAGCTCGGGGATCGGCTGACGGAACTTGGCAAGTCGACCGAAGGTCCAGCAGGCCAACGGGAACAGGAGCAGCCCCGACGCTGCCACGATCTTGAAGGCGACGCCGTAGGGGACGAATGGCACTGCGTCGAGGAGCACGATTGCCAAGGCCGGAATAACCATGTAAAAGCGGTACAGCGGGAGGCCGCCGTACCAGTCCATGCTCCAGCCGCTGAGCTGGAAGTTGGGAAGGAGGTAGTCGCGAAGAAACGCCGGGGCCCAGACATGAGCACCCATATCGCCGCCTGTGGGCGTCGTGTTATCGAGCAGGAGGTCGCGACTTGGAGAAAGCGGGTTGAAATGAACGACCAGCATCACGATGACCGTCGTGGTCACCAACGATGCAGAGGTGACCAGCACCCGAGCAACTCGCTCATTGGTCCACTCCCCATTCCACCATGCAACCGGACGACGCAGCACACGCCGGGCCACACGTTGTCCAAGCGGGTCACTGAACGAGACCGCGAGCGGGTCACTCGCACCAGCGACTGCGTCGTGAGCGGTCATGACGTCGCCGTCGGGGTATTCCCCAGCAGTCGACCCTCGGTCAAACCAGCCCGCGGACTCGTCGGGGTCGTCGTCGCCCGAACCGGCGGTGGGAGGCTCTACTTCATCAGTCATACAACGCACACCATTGTGACAAAACGAACTCGACTCACGGCGTCACTCCTTAATTGTTCATAACAAGGCGCCGACACCGAATCGTCAGAGAACAAGAATCAAGCCGGTCAAGTTGAACCCGATATGGGCCATGATCGACATGCCGAGGCGTCCAGTGACCTGGGCGCAAATGCCGAGGATCAGACCAAACACGAACAGGCCCGGGTACTCGACGGGTCGGAAATGGATCAACGCGAACAAGGCTGCGACGCCGACTACGACAAGTGTGTCGTTACAACGAGCGAGCAGTGAACGCTGCAGCAGTCCTCGGTAAAAGAGTTCCTCGACGATCGGAGCGCCAAACACGACGAACACGAACAGCAGCACCGTCATCAGGCCACCCGCTCGATCAACAAGACCTTCGGCATTTCGTTTCAGCTCGTCGTCGCCAAACACTCTCGGCCAGAGATTCTCAAGCGGGAAGTACACGAGGCGGATGACCACAAGCTGGGCCAGCACGCCGATACCGAATCCAATCCCATCGATCGGCAGAATGGAGATGCCAAAATCGTTGACTGGGTCGGCGGTTCCAGAACGTTCCGAAACCGTCCACATCCCTGCGATGTAGGCGAACCAGGTGACAGTGAGTGCGATTGCCAAGACACCAATAGGGGTATTGGTTCCCCCGGTCTCGCCGAAAATACTGAGCACGATGACCGAGAGCACCTGAGCTACAAACCAGGCTGCAAAGAATGCAACGACCGCGCTCGTCGCGTCGATCGGCGTGAGCGTTTGCGAAGGACGGATCCCGCTGCGCACCACAGGCTTGCGCGGATCGGTCATCGGCTCAAATCTAACGGCGCCCAGCTGGTGTCGCTGGTGTCGCGACACCGTCCAGTTCAGGCAACGCTGTACACAGGCAGGCTGATCGTCACCCGACGGTCGTCGAGGTGCCAGCCGCTGGGCACGCTCAAGCGAGCCGCGTGGCGGGCACACATGTCGTACGTGTGTGGATCGCGCTCGAAGAGCAATTCTTCGATCCAGGCGTGCGACTGGCCGTAGTCGTAGGTGAGCATGCATTCGGCGCGCTCGGAACATCCAGTACGAGTGCACTGACGTTCAGATGCGATTGCCACTGCGGGTCGCACGTGTTCTCCGGTGTAGTGATTCGTGTGTTTCATGGTTCCTGCTACCCCAACCTTCCCGACTGTTGACCCGCCCGACTGTTGACCTGGCGGAAATTACAGCCCTGAAATTAGACCGCCGGACAGGCCAGATGGCGGATGGTCACCCTTCGCGCGATTTTTTCCAAAGGTTCGCGCGGTGCGCGCGACGCCTTCCAAGCCACCCGTGAACTCGCGTGAACTCGCGTGAACTCGCGTGAACTCGCGTGAACTCGCGTGAACTCGCTCTTTCAAAATCCTTGAGCAGTCTTGTGCGGTCTGTCCCACCGCTTGATCGGGCACGACCACCGAATCGCCGTACAATGGTTCTATGAGCAACCTGCCCCCTCCCCCGCCTCCGCCGCCTCCCGGCCGTGGCCGCGGTCCGCAGCAACGCAACAAGAACGAGCAGCCGTCGGGCAAAGATGTCAACTCTGACGGCACTCCCGCGGGGAAGGGTCCAGGCAGTTGGCCAAAGTGGGCTATCTACGTCATGGTCGGCGTTCTCGCCGCGGCGATTCTGGTCCCCACCCTGTGGCCCTCCGACACCGGCGAGTCGCTGGAATATTCCGAGTGGCGTGAACTCGTCGTCGACGGAGAAATCGCCTCAGCCGAGATCAACACCGGTTCCGGCAAGATCACCGGCCAATTCAACAACGAAGACAAATACACCACGTCCGGCGGCGGCGAGCGCGGTGTCTCAGAGGCCGACGAAACCTTGCTCATTGCTCAAGACGTCAACTACAAGTTCATCCCGCCGAGCAGCAACTGGCTCTTGGGCCTGCTCTCGGTCTTCCTGCCTATTGCCTTGATCATCGCCTTCTTCGTCTGGATGCAGCGCCGAGCGCAAGGCCAAATGGGCGGCGTCATGTCGATCGGCAAGTCGAAAGCCAAGGCGTACGACACCAGCCGCCCATCGACGACGTTTGACGACATTGCCGGTTATGACGGCGTGAAGCAAGAGATCACCGAGGTGGTCGACTTCCTCCGAATGCCTGATCGGCTCAAGGCAATTGGCGCCCGGGTCCCCGAGGGCATCCTGCTGGTCGGTCCTCCCGGCACCGGCAAGACCCTCTTCGCCCGCGCTGTCGCTGGCGAGGCCGGAGTCGGCTTCCTGAGCGTCACCGGTTCCGACTTCATGGAGATGTTCGTCGGTGTCGGCGCCAGCCGCGTCCGCGACCTCTTCCAGCAGGCCAAGCGCATGGGCAAGGCCATTATCTTCGTTGACGAGATCGACTCGATTGGCCGCAAGCGTGGTGCTGGCCTCGGCGGAGGCCACGACGAACGGGAGCAGACGCTCAACCAGATGTTGGCAGAAATGGACGGCTTTGAGGCCACCGAGGGCATCGTGATCCTCGCTGCGACCAACCGCCCTGACATTCTCGATCCGGCGCTGCTGCGCCCCGGTCGCTTCGACCGTCAAATCGTGGTTCCACTGCCTGAGTGGAGCGAGCGTAAGGCAATCCTCGAAGTCCACAGCCGCGACAAGCGGATGGGCCCTGACGTCGACATGGACACGATGGCCCAAGCCACACCTGGCATGTCGGGTGCCGACCTTGCCAACTTGGTCAACGAAGCAGCGCTTGTCGCAGTCCGTCGCAAGTCGAAGCAGATCGAACGCATCGACTTCGAGAACGCCCGCGATCGAGTCGTTCTCGGTGCCAGTCGTGAGTCGATGATTCTGAGTCCCGAAGAGAAGAAGGCAACAGCCTTCCATGAGGGCGGGCACGCACTGCTCGCCACCGTGCTTCCCCATGGCGACCCGCTCCACAAGGTCACTATCTTGCCCAGGGGTATGGCGCTCGGTGTCACGTGGTCGCTCCCCCAGGAGCGCCATACGTACTCGAAGGAGTACTTCGAAGACACCATCTGCAAGGCCATGGGCGGTCGTGTTGCCGAGATGATCGTCTTCGGCAACCTGAACTCCGGTGCGGCAAACGACCTCGAGCAAGCCACGGGCATTGCTCGCCGCATGGTTCGCGAATGGGGCATGTCAGAACGTGTTGGTCCTCAGGCCTGGAGCAGCCAGCAGCAGACCTTCCTCGGCGACGACCTCATGGGTTCGGGCCGCGAGTACAGCGACGACACGGCGAAGCTCATCGACGAAGAGATCGGCCGGATCCTGCATGAGCAAGAGCAGCGAGCCAATGATGTCATCACCAAGCACGCCGAAGGCCTCCGCCTCATTGCTGAAGCTCTCCTCGAACACGAGACGATCGACGGCCCGGAAGTTGCCCGACTTATCCAGTCTGCTCTTCCCGCCAACGCACCGGCGCACTGATCGACACGCGGCTCACTGTCACTCCGAGGTCAGACCGAGGTCACACCTTGGTCTGCCCTGATTCAGGTCGGGGTATGACAGTTAGTGGCCGGGGGCAGAGCCTGGTTCGCGAATTTCAGCGACTGCGGCCCACATGTCGGTGGCGTTGACCGGGCCAAGGAAGTGTCTCCGGGTGACACCCTGGGCGTCACTGATCAACAGCGTCGGCACAGCGTCGATCTGATACTTCTCGTGCAAGGCCTTCGCCTCGCCGTACTCGACTTCGACGACAGCGACATCCTTCGATTCCATCACCGCGGCTCGCTCAGCCACACCCTTGCAGACATCACATGTTGCTGAGCTGAAGACGGTAACCAGCCACGGCGCATCAGGGCGAGGAAAATCGGAACGGTCAATCTGTTCTGGAACATTGTGGCGACGCTGAGTTGGAGCATCCGGCGTGCGACGAGATCGCGAGACGAGTGCAACCACTGCGACCACAGCGACGATGACGGTAGCAATAATGAGGCGCTCCATGCGCTCGTCAGGCTAACGGCGGGTTCGCTGCGGGTTCACGGCCGGCATCACGTCAATCGGCTGCGGCTCGAACCCGATGGAAACGTGATGGCAACGCTCACCGCGGCGAGGGTATAGCAACCGCCAACAAAGGCGTAGGCCAGGTGATAGTTCGCCACATCGGTGTTGCCGGCACCACGGGCGATGATCGCAATCGCAACGGAAATACCGAATGCGTAGAACACCTGCTGTGTCGTCCGGATCATCGCGTTGGAGGTTCCGAAACGAGCGGAATCAATGTCAGCAAGACCAGCGCTCGCCCACGTCGCGATCGTCGACCCGACCCCGATGCCGGTCAGCACCGACAGCGGCACAAATCGTGTCCACACCGTCGGGTCGTCACCGAGTAGCAGCCAGTACGCGAAGTATCCGGCAGCACAGAACGCACTGCCCCCCGCCAGGATCCACCGGTGCCCGATCCGGTCGGCCCAGCGGCCAGCAATAGGCGAAATCGACGCAGCGATGAGAGGCGAAAGCATCAATGCCGCACCAGTCGTGCGCAACGATTGGCCCCACAATTCCTGGAGCAGCAGCGAGTTCACGAGAAACCCCGAGGTAAATGCCATCGAATAAAAGGCGAGCCCAAGGTTCGTGCTGGTAAACGAGCGGTGTCGGAAGAGGTCGGTCTCAATGAGTGGCTCGGGGTGATGACGAGAGCGACGAACCAGTGCAGCGATCAGCGCGATGCCCGCAATAAAGAGGGCAGCGGTGACCGGATCGCTGAGTCCGTTCGACTCCGAACGGACGATCGAGAACATGACGAGCGCTACGCCTGTCGTTCCAATTGGCACACCGAGCAAATCGACCCGACCGGTCGCGTCCGGGTTCTTCGATTCGGTCAACAATTTCGGCGCCAATGCCAGCACCAGCAGGCACAGTGGGACGTTGATCAAGAAGACCCCGCGCCACGACCAGGCTTCGGTCACGAATGCTCCAATCGCCGGGCCTGCTACAGCACCCAAGGAACCAGTTGCTCCGGTGATCCCGATCACCGTTGACCGCTTGTGGGCGGCGAAGGCGGGCAGCACAACCGCAATTGCGGTCGGCGCGATGATTGCGCCACCAATCCCTTGCACGACGCGCGCCGCAATCAGCAGAGTGGCGTTCGGGGCCAAGCCAGACAGCAATGACCCAAGCATGAAGATACCGACGCCCGGGAGGAAGAGCTTCTTACGACCGATGCTGTCGGCATATCGCCCCGCCACCATCAACAAGGCGGCGACGGTGATGTTGTAGCCGGAGATGACCCAGCCGAGTGTCGCCTCAGAGACTTCGAAATCGTCGCGAATCGACGGAAAAACAACGTTGACCGCCGACACGTCGATGACAACGAGAAAGAACACCAAGGTAGTGACCCCGACAGCGAGCCAAGCCTCGCGGCCCGGCTCGTCGACTCCATCTACTGAACGCGAAGGTGCAGCAGACGTCATCGCCGGAGCGTATCCATTGAACCGACGCCTCGCCGCAGAGCGCCAGATACAGGGCACAGCTACAGAGTCACGACAACACGATCGCCGTGCGAGAGATCACGCTCAGATGCTGCTGGCAGGCAACGCCCACGATCCGGATCGTCCCGACAAGTTGCCGCCACGCGAGAGCGACCGCTCAATGAAGACGCGATTCGAGGCGTTGACGATCAGTTCTTGATTGAGTGCGTCGTCAGCGGTCAGGTCGATCGTGATCACAGCGCCCGGCCCGAGCGGAATATCTGTGAGGCTCGGGATCGCCGACGGGCCACCAGGCCCGACGGCCTCGATGGTGATCGTGGCCTGCTCGTTGTCCACGTTGTAGACAATCAACGCATCTTCTGTCGGCACCGCCGGGCCAATGCCGATATGCCAGCGGTTGGCAACAAAGCCGTCAGGCCGAGGTGGTGCGCCTTGGACCACCGTGGTGACGAACGAGGCGCCGACCGGTCGCGTCAGCACGCGTTCAACAACAACCGTTGGCTGGGCGAGCGTCGAAAAGACAACCGAGTGGCGGCCGTTCGGGATACGCGCGGCAAAAACCTCCGGGTCGCCGGTGTCGTTGCCGGTGTCGTCGGCAGCACCTTCAAAGGGCTTGAACATCACCACCTGGCGAGCAGGGACATTGATCGGGGCGAAGCCACCACCGTCGAACTCAAGCGGGAGACCCAAGAAGTACACGTCGACCTCGACATCTCCATCGGTCGGGTTGTAGATCGAGAACGTCTCGGTGATGCCTGCGCCGCGCTCACCGTCAGCAAACCACCACTGGTCGCGCAGCGCTGAGGCGGCAAGTGACACGTCGTACCCCAGGCGGCCACCGCCGGTGAAGTGTTGGGCACGACCAACGACGAGTCGGCCGCCGCGGGTCGTAATGCTCGCAGCAATAATCGGTTCGTCACGGTTACCAAGTTCGGCGATCCTGATGACCTTGACCGATTTTGCCGGCACGGGGAATCCCTGAAAGGCGTTGGGCTCGCTCGACCCCGACTGGGTTGCAAAGGCCAGGTCCGTGAGAACAAGATCGTCGTACGGGTTCGTCAGGATCAGCGTTTCGATGCTGTCACCTGCGGTGAACCCGTCGGCGAGATACCACTCGTTCGAGGTCCCATTGGCACAGGGCGCAACGGAATCACCCGCGGGATGGTTGGCAATCTGTTCGACGTGGCCGCGGCCACCGTCGATCTCGACGACAACGCTGGCAAACGACGTCGTGACGAACGCATCGACATCGATAATGCTGTGCGACCACGGGCCCACGGTGAAGCCTTGTTCAACCTCAAGACCTTCCGGGCTCATCACCATGAAGCGACCCTCAAGTTGTTCGCTCTCGCGGTTCGAGATGACGACTGAACCGCCGACATCATCCTCACCTGTGGCAGGAACGCCTGGACAAAACCAACTACCGGTCAACGAACCCGCATCGGTGACCGAAGGCATCCAGATTCCGGCTGGAGAGGAGAACACCGGCGCGGGATTTGCAACCGTGTCGCGGCCGACCACGAACAGCGCAGCGAATGCAGCGAGCAGGAAGACAAGCGCGGGGACAGCACGACGGTTCATGACAGCTCCTCAGTGTCGACTTCGTCAAGCTTGACCGGCTCCGATGGCGAATCAACGGCGACCACCAGCGTGTCGGCAACATCGGCAACATCGGCAACATCGGCAACATCGTCTTGCCGGGCCAATGCACCAGTCAGGTCAAATCCTGGGTCGAGGCCGACACTCACAGAAGCATCGGCGTCAACATCAGCGTCGATGACAACGCCACCCAGATCAATCAGTGTCTCGTCTTCGACGAGCGGTCCGCTCCGGCGAGCTAACGGCAGGCTGACTCGTGTCGCTCCGAAGAGCACGATTGCCCAGAGCACGACCTGCAGGGCTAACAACAGCGAACGGGACGACGGTGTCTTGTAGGACAGTTCGGCGCTGCCGGCCATCTCGACGTCAAACGCCGTTGTCACGCCGAAGGCACGCCGCGGCTCAATGGAGACGCCCTCAACGGTCAGCGACCAGTTCTCGTCGAACGGGACGGCAAGATGGATCACGCCGGGAACGACATCATCGATCGACGTCGCCAGGTAGTCGGCACCAAGAAACACCGGTGAGGCCGAGCCGAGTTCGGCTCGGACGAGCGCACCCGCACCGGCGGTCCGACTCGCTTCAGCGGTGGTTCCGGTGAGCTGGCTGACCTCTGGGATCCACGCAATGTTTTCGAACACCTCGAGCGTCGGCAAGCCGGTGACCGAGGTCAGATCGAGTTGATCCTCAAGCGAATCAATGAGACCGCCTGGAAGTGGGAGGGGCTCCGTAGCGGTCGAGCTGACGTTGTCGAATTCGGGAACGACGATGAATCGAATGCCCAGCGGCGCAAACAATTGCCCGACGCGCAACGTCGATGAACTCGCCATCTCGTCGAATGCAAGAGCAATCGCAGTATTCGCTTCGTTCGACGGCGCAGCCCAACGGTCGCGCACGTCGAGGAGCCCATCATCGACAATGGCAAACGAGACACCGTTGCGGTATTCCACCGACGGCACCGGAAGCAGGCGGGCGTCGCCAACGAGTAATACGTTGTACCCGCCACGGCCCCGCTCGATCAGCGGTCCGTTCTCGTTTACATCGCCCGACGGTCGGTCGATCGTGTCATCGGGAAGTTGCGCTTCGAGCAGACGAGCGAGCGGAGTCGTTGGCGTGTTCCATCCACCATCTCCGATTGCGACAACGCCGGGAAAAACGCCGACGACAACGGCGACGCTTGCGAGCAGCCCGAGAGGCTGACGCCAGCCAAATGACCCGCCCCGAACATCGAGGTCGAACGCCGCAATCGCCGCAGCAGCAGAAACCGCAACGCCGACGGCGACAGGGACGAGCAGGATGCCGGCGTCGGGACCGCGCCACGGCAGTGCATCACGATCAGCCAACACTGCGAGCGCGCCGAAGACGACGACGAGTGCTCCTGAGCGGACTGCCCAGGTCAGCCGCCAGGCACGCGCCAACGCGACCGCGGCGATCACCGGGAGGTACAACGCCATCGCGAGCCACGCGAAGTCGACGTCGCCGAGTCGGAACGATGCGAGATCAGCCAAGCCGCGTCCTGGATTGCCAATCGGCGCAGGGCCAACGAGCTGATCCCATGACCACGAGGCAACCCAGGCGAAGTTGAGCAGGAGGCCACCAACGATTGCCGCGGTACCTACTTCGAGGTATCTGAGCGCAGTTCGCCACGGTGCGAGCGCAAGCATGGTCGACAGCGTGAGGACGGCCACGATGACAACAGCGACGACCACGGTGACGGGAGTGAAAGCAGCAGCGAGCCCAACGACGATGGCTGCCGATGCTGTTCGACGAAGTCGCTCGGGCAGCGACAGGTGCACCAGCCCATCGGCCAAGTCTGATTCGGCACTGTCCGGATCGGCCGTTTCGACGCCGACAGCGCGACGAATTGTGTGGATCATCCACGGCACAGCGGCGTACGTGATCAGCGTGTTCAAACGCCCGGTCGACATGGCGCCGACCACGAGCGGGCTTGCGGCATAGACGCCGAGCGCAGAAATGCGCGCACGAGTCGACCCGAAGACGGTGACCAGCTTCCACAGCCCGATCAGCCCGACGATGACCAGACCGACGATAAACGCCGTGTGGAGCGCGCCCATCTGGAAGAACGTAAAGACGGAGAGCCCCGACAGGGTTGCCCATCCGGTCGGATTCGACGATGTCGTTCCAGCGCCAGACGCGTTCCATCCGCTGGCGTAGCTGTCCAGGAGCGCCCGCGGGCTCTCAGGGAACCGGAGAAACTCACCGACGGCTGGCACGCCAGACGCAAAGAAGTCGCGGCTTCCAATGATGATCGCGGCCAGCACACCGAGCCAAGCAAGGACCGGCGCCGTCGTCGACTCACGCCAGCGTCGGACACTTGTGTCGGCGCCGACAAAGGTCTCGGTGTCTCGGGACCGTAGGAATCTGACCAGTCGCGCGCTTCCGCTGACCTGCAGGCCGATCACTTCTCGTTCGGGCACGCGACGCAGAGGTTTAACAACTCGGCGTCGGGCCAATATCGACAGCGACCGAGGGATCAGCCCCGCAAGCGCACGAACCGATGCCCACGCTTGTCCGAAGCGGCCCGTGAACACTCCAACGACGATCTCGACAGCAGTGAGGACCACCATCTCGACCGATCGGCCTGGCAGGCGCGTCGGCCCGGTCAGCGTCGCTACTGCACGCATCCGGTGGCGTGCGCTCAGTAGATCGTGATTGAGGTCAGGGCGTCGTTCAGCGAGCTGCCCACGGTGCCGCACTCGTGCGGCCGGAACAACCACCACTCGGGCGCCGCTGAGATGGATCCGCCAGCACAGCTCGACGTCGTCGCCGTGGAACGAAATCGCAGGATCGAATCCGCCGACCTCACGAAACAGATCAGCCCTGACCAGCATGAACGCCGATGGCAACGCGAACACGTCACGCACGCCATCGTGCTGTTCCTGGTCGACTTCGCCAGGTTCGATACCGAGATCGATCTCACCAAATCGGTCGAGACCGAGCCCGACGGCCTGGAGCAAACTCGGGTTGTCCCATTCGACGAGCTTTGGACCAACAATGCCAGCGTTCGAACGGTAAATCTCTTCGACAAGGGTGCGGACCGCGTCGGGTTCCGGAGCAACATCGTCGTGGCACAGAAGGAAGAACCCGTTGTCGCCTTCGACAAGCCGCAGCACTTCGTTGACAGTCGCACCAAACCCTGCGGTAGCGCCGAGGCCCCGGACAAACGCATCCGGGACCCGCACGCGGATACGCGCCTGGAGTAAGTCGTCTGCGACGTCGGCAAGAAAGAGGTACCGGATGTTTGGATAATCCTGATCGGCGAGCGCCTCGAGCGTTTCTTCGAACCATGGACCCGGTTCGTGAACGACGACGACCGCAACGACTGGCGGCGCCTGTGGTGAATCCGGTTGCACGTGGAGCGAGGATAGCTGCGCCGGCCCACTGGTCGAGGTCATGCCAGGCCACTGCCAGGTAGCCTTTGTTACATGGCGCATTGGCACACGGTCAATCTGACGAACTTCGATCTCGCGCCCGCAGCGCGTACTGCCCAAAACCTGTCGGAAACTGTTGCGAAGCGGACCATCGATGTGGTCAAAGACGCCACCTATGTCGGTGTCGGCTTCGGGCTCCTGCTGGTTCAGCGGGCACAGGTGCAACGCCGCGAGTTCGAGCGAAGCCTTCGCGACTGAGTAACACCGTGACCACATCCGACGAATCACCGGAACCCGCTTCGACGACGCGCGAGCGGCTCCCCATTCCCGATGGCACCATTCCTGTGGGCATCGCCCTCCTTATTGCCGGAATTGCCACCTACGCATTCTTCAAGATCGGCAACGTCGCAGTTGGCGGCGACAAAGCGTTTGCTCCAATCACGGCGCTTTGGTTCGCCACTTTTGCCCTTGCTCCCGGGTTTTTTCTTCCGCTCGAACAGGAACTCGGTCGCGCTCTCGCCCATCGTCGGGCCCTCGGCCAAGGCACCGCCCCGGTCGTCAAGAAGGTCGTCCAGCTCGGCGTCGCACTGACGATCAGCGTGGTGGCTGTTATCGCCATCGCCAGTCCGTGGATCGCCGAGATCTACTTCGGTGGCAACTGGTTCATGGTCGTGGCTCTCGTGCTGGCCTTTGCGTCATACGCCCCGGCCCACCTAGCTCGTGGTATCTGCTCGGGCAACGGTCGATTCCGTTCGTATGCGGTGATCATGGGTTCAGACGGTGTCATCCGCATCCTTCTGTGCATCGCGCTTGCCATCATCGGTGTTACTGCAGTGGGCGCCTACGGCCTCGCCGTCGCCATCGCCCCACTGTTCGCAGTCGCTTACGTCTACAAACGTGGTCAGCTCGCCAACGATGACGGCCCACCAGCCTCGTGGAGCGAAGTCACGCCGAACCTCGGTTGGCTGCTCCTCGGTTCGGTGTTCGCCGCATCACTGCTCAACGCAGGTCCGATCGCTGCCAGCTTGCTCGCCAACGACGACCAAGATGTGCTCGTCACCCAGTTCGGCCAGGGAGTCCTGCTCGCACGCATCCCGCTCTTTCTTTTCCAAGCTGTCCAGGCCGCGCTCCTCCCCCGGCTCAGCCGGCTCGCTGCTCAAGGCGAACTCGACGAGTTCCGTAGCGGGCTGAAGCGCCTCATGATGGTTGTACTTGTTGTCGGCTTTGTCGGCACAACAGGCGCATTCCTGATCGGCCCCTGGGCGCTTGAAGTGGTCTTCGACGCCGACCTCACCGGCCGCACCTTGGCGCTCCTGGCCTTCTCGAGTGCCTGCTACATGATTGCCCTGGCAACAGCGCAAGCCGTGATTGCCCTCAAGGGCCACGCACTGGTGTCAATCGGCTGGGGTATTGGCGTCATCGCCTTCATCATCGGCACATGGCAGGGCAGCGACGACGTGTTCCGTCGTGTGGAGATCGGCCTCCTCGCGTCGTCCATTGCGGCGATGGTGACCTTCGGCTTGACCTTGCGGTACAAGCTGATGATCGGCGTGGTTCCTGATCAAGACTCGATCATGGACGCCATCACCGACATGCCCTTCGAAAGCTAACGCTGGGGCGTCTCTCGGCGCTGCCCGTTTTGGTCGGTCAGTGCAGGCTGGTCAGTGCAGGCCGGTGAGTGCAGGCCGGGTGGCTGGATTTTGGCCAGGTATTTGCTGTTGGAGTATTCGGTGTCGGTCCGCATGCGTTGGCGGAGGTCGTCG
>Ga0115001_10002123_pt1 | contig 15229 bp, 14 predicted proteins | sample ArcticOcean_MG_C_12_FD_89869 | JGI IMG/M metagenome (GOLD analysis project Ga0115001, IMG submission 89869) | Marine microbial communities from western Arctic Ocean - ArcticOcean_MG_CB8_130 | ecosystem: Environmental > Aquatic > Marine > Oceanic | place: Arctic Ocean: Canada Basin | collected... | reverse complement strand
TATTTGCGCGTTTCCCAAGTGTAGCCTTGTTGGGGATTTTGACTCACGCTGTGTGATTCTAAACAGGATTCAGTCAGACGGGGAGACCTACTCTGGCAAGTCCAGATCTAATCGGCGATTCTCGCTTGTGCTGCGTCGATCTCTACTGCTAGAAATTTACTTTTGGCGGGAGGGCTTTGAAGCCGCCTTTGGACCGGAGCAGAGGGGGGGAAAGGGGGGTGCGATGACTTTTACCCCTTTTACCGTGGCTAAAATCTGTATCAGCCTTTGGATTTATCACTCAGTGCTGTGTTACTTCTTCACCCTATCATCAACCAAATCTGGTCCACGAGGTTCCTTTTTAGGAATCCACGCGGAGAGTCTTTTCACCGCAGTCTGTAAGTCAGCGCGGTTTTCCTTCTGTTTGATTAGATTATCAAACTCGTGAGGATCCTTTTGGCGATCGTATAGTTCTTCATTGCCATCTGCATAACGAGTATAACGCCAGCGAGTATCGCACAGGCTGTGATTATGCGCGTAGATCGTGGTGATTGCTGGGCGTTCTTTCTTAGCAGAAGGATTTTCGATCCAAGGCATGAGGCTCATCCCATCAAGAAGTTTATCGCTTTTAGCTGAAGGTAGTTTTGTTGCTATTGCGAGAGTAGGATAGATATCTAACAACTCAACGGCTCTTTCGCAGCGAGCTCCACGTGGCGTGTCTGTCAAACGCTTGGGAGGGATAATAATGAGCGGTACACTAGTAGAACGAGTCCATAGAGTTTGCTTAGCAATATGGTTTTTTTCACCTAGGTGCCAACCATGATCAGAGAAAACAACAATCCAAGTATTGTCCGCCATATCACTTTTATCGAGTGCATCTAGAGTATGCCCTAGTGCGTCATCCATAGCAGTTGTGCAGGCAAGGTAGGCTTGTGTTAATGTGCGTAGGTTAGTTTCTGAGGAACGTGCCCAATCTGCAGCTTCCTGAAATGAAACACGGGAAGCGATGCGCTTTGCGATCGGCGGGAGGTCGTCCATATCATCAGCTCGTGTGGCGTGTAATATGACATCTTTTTTCGATGGCGCAGCATCAAACCATTTCTTTGGCGCGAATAAAGGTAAATGAGGATTGTAAAACCCTAAAGCCATAAAGCGTGGTTTATCCCCTGGTTTCAATGGCTTAGCGATGTTGCCTGCTGTCCATTTTGCAATGCGCAGATCAGTATAGTCTTCCTCCTTTTCAGGAAATGCACCGATGTCCCAAATGCTAGGCTTTGCAACCTCTGGCGGAACAACAAGCTTCTTGGGAGGGTAAGGACCCTGACTAGTCTTGAAACAAGGAATACCACCTAGTGGTTTATTTCGACTTGCATGAAGAAGTTTGCCAGCCGTGAAAACTTCGTATCCAGCCTGCTCAAAACGCTGTGTCATCCACGGTACCTGATTACCTGGTTGCAACTTACCTTTGCCATCATATTGAGGGCGATTTCCATAAAGACCCGTGGTCGTGGGTCGAAGTCCTGACATAAAGCTCGCGCGTGAAGGACGGCAAATTGGAGCCTGGCAGTGGGCATTGGTAAAAAGTATGCCGCGCTTAGCAAGACGATCTAGATTCGGCGTCTTTGCCTGAGGATGACCTCGACCAGTGACATGTCCGTTAGCTTTCTTTGGATCTGCGGGGTCAGAAAGACAGCCAATCCAGTCATTAAGATCATCAATGGTGATCATTAGAACGTGGTCACCAGGTGGTAGCTTTGCAGGTGCTACTTGCGCACTGAGCAGAGTCGTTGTTGCCAGAAAAGAAGTGAAGAGAATTTTAGGATAAAACATACAGATTATAAACCGGCGGATTACTGCTAGGAAATTGCTTTTGGCGGGAGGGTTTTAAAGCCGCCTTTGTGAGAAGTCTCATTCCCCGTTCTTAAACTCAGCTCTGGATGTTTCTTCTCCGTCCCCATGGTGGAAGCGTTCAGGGAAGTGACGCTAAAAAGCCTAACACGCGCAAGGGTTATTGGTCTACCTCTTCTACTGAATCAACCTCTTCACCTTTGCTGTTCCAATATTTTTCAGAAATAGGCGTGCCGTCTTTGTAGGTTCTTTCTGCCTTCTTCTGCCCGTTTTCATGCCAATAAGTTTCTAAGCCATCAGGATTTCCATCTTTATAATTTTTTTCAAATTGTTTTTGTCCATTTTCATACCATCCCGTAGCGTCGCCATGTAACTTGCCTTCTTTGTGGTTTAGTTGTCCCTTTTTTTGCCCGTTTTCGTGCCAACTTGCCGCGGGGCCATCAATCTTGCCGTCTTTGAAGTTTCCTTCTGTCTCTTTTTGCCCGTTTTCATACCAACCTAACGAGAGGCCATCAAGCTTGCCGTCTTTGTAGTTCTCCTCTGTCTCTTTTTGCCCGTTTTCGTGCCATGCAACCACAAGTCCATCAATCTTGCCGTCTTTGTAGTTTCCTTCTACCATTTTTTGCCCGTTTTCATGCCATCCTAACGAGAGGCCATCATACTCGCCGTCTTTCAAGGTGGTTTCTGATTTTTTCTGCCCGTTGTCGTGAAAATTAAAACATTTTCCTGTATAAGGACTATTCGAGTTTTTGAGATAAAAGACCCCCTCTCTGTCTTCCAATTCGTCAGAATTAACGCCATCTGACTTCTTCTCACCACAGCCAATCGTTAGGATAGCGAAAGCCATCACGAGTAGGTGTCTCATTATTGCGGTAAAGGATTTGTTAGAGAGCTTAGAGTATTTCATAGATGTGTGTGATTATGTCGAAGTAACCTGCCGTGAGACATTACAATCCGAGTAGGGCTTTATAACGAAGAGAACACGGCTTAACCCTTCATGCGTGTTAGCGGCCGACTTTGTGTCACTCGAAGTTGGGGGGAACAAGGGTTATTGTTCTGCCTCTTCTACTGATCTTTCCGCTCTACCCTGAAGAATCCTAGCAGTCGTTCTTCGTCTATTCCGTGAACTGGAACGAAAATAAATCGGCCTGATTCAGGACGAAACGAAGATGAATCGGCTTGCCTGCAAGATTATCTAACTCCTCTCCACCTTTCCATCTGACTCCAGCGTCAATGTCATCGTTTGAGAGCGGATCGCAGTCTTCCAGAGCGAAACCTGGGATCGGGTGTTTTTCACCATCCAAAATTTCAACACGAATTTCCCCAGGTTCCCCGAGTCGTGCGTTGTAATTCACGGTTAATTTGTTACCAGCGAAAATCAATGGTTTGGTGACGAGCTCTCCTAGTTCCGCCGTAGCGCGTACAGAGACAAAACCGTCCTTGCGAATTGTAAATCGGCGAACCCGAGGGAAGCTACCGTCCTCGTGTGGGCCTTTTATACCTAAGTTCTCACTTGCATACATGGAGAGTTTATCTGGTTCTTCTGGGAGTTCTACCATCTCCTGCCAAAGATGGTTGGAGCGGATTTTGTCGCGATCAGAAGGTGCCGATTTTGGAATGATGGGATGTTCCATCCAGCGATAGAAGTGGAGGCCGTCGCGACTCGCCATCAGCATGGGGTCGACCGAACCATTGAACTGCGCCGGGAAGCCGAGGTAAATATGTGGTGCACGTTTATATGGCTTCACCTCGTTGGTGTAGAGGTGCTCTAGCTCCGTTCCCGGCCGTCCGTCGTCCCGATGATAGATGAGCCACTGTGGCTCGGTCCAGTTAATGAAGTCTTTGGAGAAGGTCACTAGGATATCGCGTTTCCATCCTGGAGCCTTGATTCCTGATTCGCCTGATTCGTTACGGAGATGACGGAAATAGACGGCGTAGCGTTTTCGTTCCGTATCCCAAAACCCCTGATTACAGGAGTCTAAAGAATAATCGCTGCTCACAATCGGCCCGTCGCTTGCGACTTCCCAGTGAATGCCGTCAATGGATTGGTAGGCATAGAGGCCAGTCTTCCCGCAATGGTGCCCCTGTCCACTAAACCCTTTGTATCTTGCCGCGGCCGGTGCTGCCGGATTCGTGTCTATGAATGGGTTGAATTGATGGGTAGCGATCCAGTCTCCGCTATCTTTGGCTTTAAAAGTGGTATCGTCAAAAAGGACGTTGTTTTGCTTTGAGCCAATCCAGTCGTAGATCCCAAGATTGGGTTTTTCGAAGGTGCGGCCATCCTTGCTGATCGCGTAACAGAGACGGCCACCCGCAATTTTCATTTTTTTGTTCCACCCATAGGAGTGGTGGCCCATATACCATGCTTTAATTACGCCGTTGTCCTGAATATACTTTGCATACCGACACCAAGGTCCCTCCCAATCGGCATCATGAGTCATGGCGACATCCGTGGTCTTATTGGTCGCGGGAGTCATCGCAAACATTCGTCTCTTAGCGCTGCCGCTCAGGGAGCCTAGGATGTAGTTGTCGACGAACAGCTCTCTGCGTGAACCGATTTTAAGTGGTTTCGAATCCAAAGTGGGTGCTTCAAAAGCGATGGGTCGGCGGGCTAGCTCCTGCTTTGTATTTTCGTCCGCAAGTAAGACTTTTGCGTGTCCAAGAAAGAACAGCAAAGCCAAAAGTATGTAGGTTTTTGCGTGTGTAAATCGTCTCATTTCATTACTGTAATAAAGTTGTTTTTGGCTGAAGGGTTTTGAAGCTGCTTTTGGACTTGAGCGGAGGGGGCGAAAGGGGGTTGGCTGCATGGCGTGAGAAAAAGAGAATCTCCAACGACACTTCCGAAAAGTCGGAGTAGTGCTGCAATACAAGTTAAACGTTTATTCTTTTCGCCAGCGGAGAACGAGCTTCTTCCCGTGCTTGGGGTGCGTCTTATCGAGAGACTCGAGCATTAGGCTCATCCCGCGTTTCTCGAGCCGCACGTCGACCCAGCCCCGCGGCTCGTCGGGGTCGAAAATGTAAGCGGTGGTCGGGAGGTTGATAAAATGAATCCCATCGAGCTCCCAACGACGCCACTCGTGCGTATGCCCAAAAATAAACGCCTTGACGTGCTTGCGCGGACGCAGGACGTCGACCAGCGCCGCCCCGTCCCGAAGTCCCCCCTCCTGTGCCGTACCTGACTTGGCTTCTAGTTGGTTGACGTTATGATGGCAGATGACGATCGCTGGCTTTTTGGCGTGCTGGTCGAGGGCCCGCGCGAGCCACTCGATCTGCTTCATCCCCAAGTCTCCTTCCGTGACCGTCCGCTCGGTGTTGTACAACGAATCGAGGAGGAAAAAATTTGCACGTTCTGTCTGAAGCACGTTGACCAGCCGACCGGCGACCGGCGGCGTTCCAGGTAGCATCTCGGTCAGCGTCTCCGCGAAGAGACTGCGCCTGTCGCAGTTGCCCATCGTGAGATGGATCGGCATCCCTCGTTTGGTGAGCGGGTCAAGAAGCTGGGCTAAATGTCGGTACGCGCCCGCTGTTGGGGGTGAACCATCTGTTGCCAAGTCACCGTTGACGACGACGCCGGCCGGCCTAGCGGTTTGCGCGGCGATCTCGGCGACAACTTGGCGTAAGTGATCTGCCATGTTGATTCCGCGCGCCACAGCGGCGGGATCCGCCATGATGTGGGTGTCCGAGATAAACGCGAAGCGGTGCCGGTCAACTGGAATTTCTTTACCCGGAATCGCTCGAACCGATGGCACGGCGATCGTGGCGACTGCGCCTCTTGCCGAAACGTGGAGGAACCGGCGACGCGTAATGGGAATTATGTGAATCGACATAACCTTGTGCTGGTCAATATCAATTCCTAGCAGTAAAAATTTCCTCGCGCAATGGTGCAATTAGCTTGATTCACTTTAAGCGATGTCTTTAGTGACAAACTCACTATGAAGGAAATAAAATGCCTTTGTCTTCTTGGAGCTTCTCTGTTGGTTTTTGTTGGGTGCGAGGAGCAGGAAGCGGCGGCAAGCGAGCAGGAAGCGGTTGCAAGCGCGGAACAAAAGATCTCACAGGGGCGGACAAGTGAGATTACGCCGAACGAGGCAGACGCATGGAGGAAGAAGAACTTAGCTGCTGCCGAGGCGCACAGGCAGAAGGTAGAGGCGCGTTCAGATCAGGCGAAAGCCAAGTTCTCCCCAAAGGAAATCGAGATTTACGAGTTTATGAAGACGCGTTGGACGGCACTTGCCGAAAGTCCTTCAGGCTACAATCCCGACGTGCATGACGAGCTGGTCACGGCTGAAGCCGCTAAGAAGTTCGGGGTCACAGAAAAAGAGGTAGGCGACATTTACGTCAAAGTGGATGTGGCTAGTTTAGGACTGAAGTAGTATTACTGCTAGGAATTTGCTTTTGGCGGGAGGGCTTTGAAGCCGCCTTTGGACCGGAGCGGAGGGGGCGAAAGGGGGTTGATGTGGGTATGAATCATGAGCAGGGCGGCTATCCAGCATACCTGAATCTCCCTAGAACTGAGTCAAATGTGGGATTGGATGACAGCTCGGATACCGCAAAGCCAAACAGGCATTGGCGTAATGAAATCATCGGGTTTTTAGTTGAGTGGGAATCATAGGCAAGAGATGCAAGTCGATGATGTTAGTTAAATCCGAAAAGCTCGGATTCTAGATCTACTCAGGACTTCACGCGTATTCCCAACCTTTACGGGCTTTGCGGGTGGTGAGCGCATTGGCTTCGGGATCGTTGACGAACCTCTCCTTCTTAGGATCCCAGGTGAGCTTGCGGCGCAGCTTGTAACCGATATTGGTAAGGTGGCATACGCTGGCAGTGCGGTGACCTGTTTCTGCCGTGCAGATTGGTTCCTTGCGGGATCTAACGCAGTCGAGCCAGTTGCGTAAGTGATTGTTAGAAGGATAGACGCGGAGGTCGTCCTTGCCCAGTGGTGTGGTTAGAATTTCCGATGGTTCGCTCTTGAGCTGGCCTCGACCCACACGGATCGTTCCCTTGGTGCCTTCGAAAGTGCAGTCGTCCGGTCCGCCATGGAACATCTCGACTCCGCTTGCGTATGTGAACTTCAGACCAGTGTTACCTTTGGCTGGAGGCTCAACGGAAACTGGTCCACTGCTGTCCATTTTCATTGCCCACTGTGCGATGTCGAAATGATGAGCGCCCATATCTGCTAGGCCGCCGCCAGCATATTCCTCGTAGTGACGGAAGGCGGGGTAGTGGCTGTGTAGTCCCTTGGGGCAAAGAATTTCGTTGTAGGCGCGCTGTGGAGCAGGTCCTAACCAGAGATCCCAATTTACATTATCAGGTTTTTCCTGTGCTGGGAGGTCGCATGGTTTCGGTGATGCACCCACACCGATCCTGATGGTTTTGAGATCGCCAATTCTGCCCGCCCAGATCATTTCGACGGCCGTCCGGAAGCGGTTACCATACTCGCTACGCTGTTGGCTTCCCGTTTGGAAAATGATTTTGTTTTTCTTCACCGCATTCACCAGCAGTCTGCCCTCGGCAATATTTTGAGTCAGTGGCTTCTCGCAATAGATATCCAGTTTCTTGTTCGCAGCAGCGAGCGCCGTGTGCACGTGCATATGATCAGGCGTCATGATCACCACGGCATCAAGATCATCGCGCTTCAGTAGCTCGCGGTAGTCAATATAGGTTTTGCATCCTTTGTAGCTGCCGGACTTGATTTCAGCCGCGTAACGTTCTTCCACAACTTCCTTTGCCTTTGCAAGTCGTGTCCCTTCAACTTCACACACGGCGACGACTTGCACATCCTTCTGTCGTAGCGCTTCGCCCATCACGGAGTAGGCTCGTTTGCCATATCCGATAAAGGCGATGTTCAGTCGCTCGTTAGCCGGTGCGGCATGCGACAGTGAGGGGCCAAACGCGGCGACGGCTGTGGCACCAGTGATAAACCGGCGGCGGGAAAAAGAAGTGGGATCTTGCATCGGAAAGACTACGGCGTGTGCGGACAGATACTTTTCAATCGATGTGGAAATTCTGTTGTCGCGTTATGAGCCCGCAGCTTCTTCTAGCATCTTGATTCACGGCCCAACGTAGTGACCGTTGTCATGATAGGTTCGTCCAGAGACAAGATCGGCGTCGATGACGCAGGGCTCGTTCACATAGATTCCTCCACAGGTCTCGAGATCGAACTGACATTTGGCAACCGTGGCCATCCGGCGTCCCTTGACCCGATCTGCCCGAGCAGGAATTTCCATGCCATGGCAAACGCTCGCAATAGGTTTGTTGTTATCAACAAACCACTGCGTCATTTTGATGAGATCCTCGTCCTCGCGGATATATTCCGGAGCACGGCCACCGGAAAATAGAATGCCCAGATACTCCTCCGGGTTGACCTCAGAAAAGGCGAGGTCGGCTTGGGTTTGGTAGCCCTCCCACTCCTTGGTAATGGTCCACCCGAGACGGACTTCGTGCATCACCATCTGGTAGAGCCTCTTTTCCGGCGCAATCACGACCGGTTGAATGTTTGCCTCCTGTAACCGGTAATAAGGATCGAGGGTATCGACAGTCTCTGCGGCGTCGCCAATGACGATAAGTGCTTTTCCTGCTAGGAATTTGCTTTTGGCGGGAGGGCCTTGAAGGCGCCTTTGGAGGGGGGGAAGGGGTTGATTACCTTGTGATTTTTCTATTCATCCTCTTTTACCGAGAACCTGAAAAATTTCTTCTTGGGATCAAAAGGGATCTCGATTGCTGCTTGTTCTTCCCGAGTTATCCAGGTGCTTCCTAAGTCATCACTTTCTTGGATAGTTAACGAAAGTAACACCTTTCCTACTACTAGGAATTTGCTTTTGGCGGGAGGGCTTTGAAGGCGCATTTGGGCCGGAGCGGAGGGGGGTGAAAGGTTTTTTTTCAGTTTAAGCTCGCTACGAGAATCAAATAAGTTATTCTAACAGATTATATTGTTTAACATATTTGATCTATTTCAATTAAATCCTAAAATTAATAATAAATAACCTTAACTATAAAATATCATGGGCATCATCCTCATCCTTATTGGCTTTATCATAGGCCTCATTTTCGTCCTCCAAATTCTTATTTTGGCATTTAAAGAATCCCGCGTGTGGTTCATCGGCTCCCTTATCATTCCCTTAGTTATGCTGATCTTTGTGATCATGCACTGGGAGAAGGCAAAATCTCCATTTCTTAAAGGTCTAATTGCGATTCCATTTTACGTCATCGGTTTTATTATGGTTGGATCGTCAACCCAGTAGGCTGAATCAATGATTTCCCCTCTCTCGGAAGCCACGGAGAGGGAAATCTTTAGCTTAAAACTACCACCACCTTTTCACCCTCCTTCGAGTTCAGCCAGACGCCTGCCCTGAATTCCTTTCTGAAAGGCGACCGTTCCCCGGCTACCCTAGAAAGCCCACTTGATCCTCTGATATCAGCATGACTTAACTGCTAGGAATTTTCTTTTGGCGGCAGGGCTTCAAAGGCGCCTTCAAAGCCCTGCCGCCAAAACAAAAATCCTAACAACCAGTTTACTTGATTACAAAGAAAGAGCAGAATTATACTAGAGGGCATCGGGCAGTCAGTGTATCTTATGGTTGCTCGAAACCACTCTAACAATCTTAACGAAAGCATAACTATGATCGCCTTTTTTTCAGACCTTAACGGAGTCGAAACCTTTTACGCTGTGTGTGCCAGCATCGGCAGCTTTTTTGTTCTGGTGCGCATGATACTCCAATTCTTTGGCGGCGAGATAGACGCCTTTGATACAGACCTCGATCTGGACCTCGAGGCTGGCCACACCAATGCCGATGTTGGCTTCAAAATACTTTCACTGCACACGATCAGCGCATTCTTCATGATGTTCGGCCTGATTGGCCTGGCGCTTTACCGCCAGAGCGAGACGGGCTTTGTTCCCTCCCTTATCGGTGGCGCGCTGGCTGGCTCTATCGCAGTTTGGATAATCGGCAAGCTCTTTAAGATAGCCGGCAGCCTCGAATCAAGCGGCACCTTAGCCACTTCAAAAGCAGTCGGCCGCTCCGGCACGGTGTACATCAACATCTCAGAAGACGGCACCGGTCGTGTCACCATTCCCAGCATGTCGCGCGATTGCGAGGCGCGCACGAAGGACGGCAAAGCACTGGAAAACGGCACACCGGTGAGAATTTTAGAAGTTCATGCCAATGTGCTCATAGTTGAAAAAATCAAATTCTAACCCTCAATCAATAATAGTATCATGGAAAATAACTTATATATCATAGCGTTCTCCGCCCTACTGGTGGTCGTGGTCGTCACGATCATCTTCCTGGCGTCGCGCTACAAACGTTGTCCCTCCGATAAGATCCTAGTGGTCTACGGCAAAGTCGGAATAGGGCAATCCGCTCGTTGTATCCACGGTGGCGGTGCCTTCATCTGGCCGCTGATTCAGGATTACGCCTACATCAGCCTGACACCGATGACCATCGGTATTCCGCTGCAAGGCGCACTCTCCCTGCAGAATATCCGCATTAACGTTCCCTGTACTTTCACGGTAGGTATCAGCACATTACCTGATATCATGACGGCCGCCGCCGAACGTTTGCTGCACCTCAACCAAAGAGAGATCGAAGAGATGTCCAAGGAAATCCTCTTTGGCCAGCTTCGTTTAACGGTAGCATCACTGACCATTGAGCAGATCAATCAGGACCGCGAAAGCTTCCTAGATTCGATTCGCACCAATGTATCAGTCGAGTTAAACAAAATCGGTCTATATTTAATCAACGTAAACATCACCGACATTACTGACGAATCGGGCTACATCGATTCGATTGGTAAAAAAGCAGCATCGGAAGCGATCAACCAAGCTAAGGTCGATGTCGCAGAACAGGACAAGATGGGGTCTATCGGCGAATCGTTTGCCACCAGAGAACGGGAAATTAAAGTCGCGCAAAATGTTGCCGAATCCGAGAAGGGCAAAAAAGAAGCCGAAGCCAATCAACGCGTCTTCGTTCAAGCTCAGGAAGCCAACGCGGTTGAAGGTGAAAATACAGCCGCTGCCAACATCGCAGCCTACAATGCAACGCTGGCCGTCAAAGAAGCGGCCGCATTGCAAACGGGTGAAGTCGCCAAACGCGAAGCTGAAGTCGAAATTCAGAAAGCTCAATATAAGGCGGAATCGGAACGCTTGAATGCGGCAGAAATCGCCCGGCAAGAAATTGACAAAAAGAAAGTCGAGATTGCTGCCGAAGCGGAAGCCGAGCGCACACGCCGCGAAGCAAAAGGTCAAGCTGACGCCATCCTGCTTAAATACACCGCCGAAGCTGACGGTATCCGCAAGGTGCTCGACAGTAAGGCCGCTGGCTACCTCGCCCTTATCGAAGGTTGTAACGGCGATGCCAAAGCAGCCGCTACTCTGCTGATGACTGAAAAAATCGAAGACATCGTCGGGTTGCAGGTCGAAGCGATCCGCAATATCAAGATCGACAAGGTCACTGTGTGGGACTCAGGCAACGGTGGTGCCGACGGCAAAACCAACACCGCCAATTTCCTCTCGGGCATGGTGAAAAGTCTCCCGCCCCTGCATGAAGTCGCAGGTATGGCCGGCATAGAACTCCCCGCCTACCTCGGCGAAATCGCCGAGGGCAAGGTAGCACAAGCAACAGAAGTAGCCGCACCGGTCGCTCCTAAGCCCGAAGTCCAAAAAGGCGTGCCGCCGACAACGGATAAAACTTAAAAATACCGCTTTTAACTAGGTGGAGTAAACAAGCAAACCACTCGAAGTGTTCAAGCTCACCAGCGAACCTTTCGGGTTTAGTTTTAACACCACGCTCGGCCGAAGTTACACTGTGGAGGCGACAGGTAATCTCCGGACATGGGAAGCAGTTGAACTGTTCCTAGGCAGTGGTGGCGAGATCCGCTTCACCGCAAAACCGACATCCAGTGAGGGAGCCCAGTTTTTCAGGGTTTTGGTGGAATAGCCGGCGCTTGGCCAAGGAGCTGTTCCCGGTAGTCAGCTGTCGCTGAATCTCTGTTCCGTCGCACTTGCGACTGACTGACTGCTAGGAATTTGCTTTTAGCGGGAGGGCTTTGAAGCCGCCTTTGGACCGGAGCGGAGGGGGGCGAAAGGGGGTTGTTTTGAAAGAAGAATTTTCAATGACTTTGCTAGCTCTTCATCAGGAAAATGGAGGGCATGATCACAAATAGAAACTTCAGTCTTAGATTGAAAATTATCATCTAAATATTCATTATTAGACGTTGGATGAAATACGTAAAAACCATGTTTTACGTCTAACTCTTTCAAACGTGGATTGATGACCTCTGCAGCTTCTTTAAAGAGTACATGGAACATATTTGTATGAGGAACTTCAGGATAGGTGCAGATACCTTCAAAGCTATTAATCACCTTGGCGACTTCTATTGCTCGCGCGCAGTATTCTGGAACTTTAGGCAGCGTATCTTGAATAGCTGATCTGGCAGAAATAATATTGGGGAATTGAGTAAAGAGATTCCCTCCATGTCTTCTAAGCCATACCTTTGACTTTTTTATAAACTCTGAACTTCCAGTAAGAATTGATCCTGGTAATCCATTGAGTGTTTTGTAAAAAGAAACATATACTGAATCAAACTCAGAGGAGATTTCATCAAGTGGCCTGTTGTAATAGCTGGCACACTCCCAAAGCCTCGCACCATCTAGATGGACAGGAATCCCTTGCTCTTTACAGTGAGTTAGAACTTCTCTTAGTTCACTCCAAGTTGGCAGCACGCCGCCAATCTCTCTTTGGGGAAGCTCATAGAGTAGAGCTGAAAGGTCTTTCTTAATGAGGTCTGGTTTCGTTATCACTCGATGAGACTCTCCAATAAGGATTGAGCTCATACTATGAAGCTTTTCATAGCCACCTTGCTCATGTATCTCTAGATGACTTAACGGATGGAAGCCAAGTGGCTTACTATCATTTTGATCAAAGTATATTTTAAGGGCTATTTGCTGTGCCATAGTTCCTGATGGCATGAAGACTGCTGCCTCATGACCTAGGAGTGTTGCCATCTCATTTTCAAAATCAGCGATGAGCTTACCGCCGCCATAGAAGTCTTGTCTCTCTTCAACTGAAGCAACCTTAGCTAAGTGCTCCAAAGTCTCTTTAGGTGTGAGTCTCTTACTTCCAGGTAGCGTATAGTTCTTCTTCATTTCTTTATCTCTTCTATAAAATCAATAATATTACTACTGCTAGGAATTTTCTTTTGGCGGGAGGGTTTGAAGTCGCCTTTGGAGCGGAGGGGGCGAAAGGGGGTTATTATTCCAGCCTTACTTCAAAGAACTGCTTCGTCGCTGCGGGCTCCGGATTCGTGATTCTCACCTCGGACGTAGGCCCAAGGGCTCCTGGGATAGCGTCCGTGACCTCTTGCCAAAATTTCAGGTCCGGACTGTTCCAAACCGCGTAGCTCTCGCCTGCGCGGCTGGTGAATTCCAGAACCAACTCGTCCCCCTCGACGTCGAATCGGAGCAGTGAAATATCTGTCGATACCTCTGGTTCTTCTGCAGCCGCGAAATAGTTGTCCAATGTGCAGTCGGTCGGATTGACGGGATCGTTTTCATCGGCGACCACGAAAATTCCGCTGGTCCCCGTGGTCCAGGTGCTGTCGGTTGTTTCCATTGTAGCCACCAGTGCAGTGAGGTCAGACAGAGCGAAGACTTTGCAGATGAAGGTGTCGCCTATTCCCTGGAAAACAAGTCGCACCGGTGTTCCTGGATCGAGTAGCACTTCTTCCTCGACCAAGTTGGTTCCTCCCTCATCGGTGATCACCGTAAAAAACATTTGCTGATCGAGTGTATTGTAGGTGAACCCATATCCGTCCAGCGTCCCCAAGCCGGGCTCTTTTACCCGGGCGAGCATTCCGATATTCTGGTCCAGCGCTTCATCGAAATTGACGACATCAATCGATTGATAAAAGTCGGTGTAGGTGACTTCTCCACGCAAAGCCCCGATTCGCGACGGGCCGAAGGTATCTTGGTTCGGAGAAGCGGCACCCTGCATTCGATAGGAATTTCCACCGGGAAAGGAAAACACTCCTGCCGCGCCCGCTGCTTCGAGAACGTCCACCTCGGTCCAGCCGGTAGAGTCTCCATCATCGAAATCGTCCGACTGGGCGAAGGTTAACGGAGATTGGGCAACGAGGATGATCGCAAGGGACAGCACTTTCATTGTAGGAATAGGAGCGAATGCCCGACGTTTTGTCAATGTCCACGTTCCGCGAAGGCCACTAAAGATGAAAAGCGCAAATCCTTGGGATAGGTGAACTTTTGACTGCTAGGAATTTACAATTTCCCAATCAACGAAGGCGAACGTCAAAAGTGCGGCGCGGCGCTAGCCGTTGCCTCCACTGCCTTGTTCGGCTTTGCGATTGCGGCCCAAGAGCCCGAGCGGTCCAAGAATCACGGCAAACGGCACGCCCCACGCGGCACCGTAGAGGCCGCCCTTGACTGCCCACTCTAAGCTGCCGGGTCTATACACTTCCATGCAAGAGATGGTAAAGTAAGACGCAATAAATGCCCCGATGGTGCCAGAAACGGCAGAGGCAGGCCAGTTGGTTGATCGGCGAATCAGGAAAGCGGCAAATCCACCAACAGCCGTCGCGAGGAGGATGCCCTGCACCCCCCTAAATACTGTCCACGCAATTGTGCCTCCAATGATCTCGAAGAGCAGGCCCGCAAGAGCACACAACGCCCCAGTGGCAGCCGAGATGAATAGTGGCGAGGTGGATTTCATATCGAGGGCTGCGATGATCGATTTGTTTTGCATGACAGGAGAATGGTCGCAAGCCCAACATTCTCCCAATCGAATATTTTGATAGTTCTATCGATCGAAACCATGTGGGCCGGGGGGCTTCTTAGAAGCCCATTCTTTCAGTTCGTTGGTTCTCCATCGCCTCTCTGGCGACGCGGGCTTTAAATTCGGCACTTAGATGCCGTCGTTTTCGTTTGCTCATTTGGTTTTATTTCGGGGTGGTCGCCCTCAAAAACCAGCTCAATTCGTCAATAAACCACTGGCTCCGTTTCCTGGGGCCACTTCAAAATGTTTTGATAACTGGATGATTAGCTAAAGCACTTATATTTAATAGTTTATAATGATATGAATTTTATTCATTAAGAGGACAAGTATTTCGAGGGAAAGATTTATTGACGGTCACTTTTTTTTACTTAGGCGTATTTTAAATACACATCGAATATTGTGCAGCGATTTCTGATCAACCCCCTTTCTCCCCATCTCCGATCCCTTCAACGGCGCCCTCAAGCGCCCCACGCAAAAAGCAAATTCCTAGCAACGGCAAGGATCGTAAGAAGATGCACTCTCTCGGCGGACCTTGGAAGGGCGCCAAGCCTACCTTCAAGAATCTCCGATGGACAATCGCGCAATAAGACTTCTGGGAGTGCCTTTGGGATCGCTTC
>Ga0115001_10002122_pt1 | contig 15233 bp, 16 predicted proteins | sample ArcticOcean_MG_C_12_FD_89869 | JGI IMG/M metagenome (GOLD analysis project Ga0115001, IMG submission 89869) | Marine microbial communities from western Arctic Ocean - ArcticOcean_MG_CB8_130 | ecosystem: Environmental > Aquatic > Marine > Oceanic | place: Arctic Ocean: Canada Basin | collected... | reverse complement strand
CAGTGACAATAATAATAAAGTTTCAACTCTACCAAAAAGTTCAACAGGTAGTTATGGACAGGTAGAAGACTCAATTGAAGAAAAGATTGAAAAAATTAATTAATCCACTAGTTATAGCTTCCTAATGTCAAATTTTGTCTTTTATGATTTTGAAACAAGCTCATCTAATAAGCATTGGGGTCAAATTATCCAAATAGGAGCAATTCTAACTAATGATAACTTGGAAGAACTCGATCGCTACGAAGCAAGATGCAGATTAAGCCCAAGTATTATTCCTGAAGCCATGGCTTTGATTGTAAATAAATCTTCTCCCAAAATGTTAAAAGGTGCAAATCTTTCTCACTATGAAATGATTAGACAATTTGTTGAAATACTTAAGAGGTGGGGCAAAGCTACCTACATCGGATATAATAGTATTGATTTCGATGAGGAATTTTTACGAAACACTTTATTTCAAACCTTAGAATATCCATACTTAACTAGCACTAACGGAAATAACAGAGGAGATTTATTAAATTTAGCCAGGGCTGCAAATCTTTATTATCCAAATACTTTAAAAAACTCTATTAGCGATAAAGGAAATGCAGTTTATAAATTAGATCAAATGGCACCCCTGAATGGTATTGAGCACAGCGATGCTCATAGTGCCATTGGTGACGTTATTGCCACCTTAGGAATTGCAAAAATTATTACTAAAAAAGCCCCGAGCGTTTGGAAAGCAAGTCTTTGCACTACTAATAAAGATGAGACGTTAAAAATTATTAAAAACGAACTTTATTTTTGTACTAATGAATATTTTTATGGAAAAAGTAGACCCTATGTTCAAGCTTATGTTTGCCAACATCCTAGATTTCAGTGGCCTAAATGTTTTGACTTAAAACACGACCCACAAATTTACCTTGATATGCCCGTAGCTGACTTAAAAGTTGCAATGGGAAAAAATCCAAAGTTTCTAAGAACTATTAGGCATAATAAACATCCGATTATCATGAATCCATCATATGGAAATGAATTTGACGAGTATAAAATGATAGGTGCTGAAAAGCTAGCAACAAGAGCAAAAATAATTAAAGACAACACAAAATTTGCTGAAAAAATAAGTCAAATTTTACAAGATGAGGTTGAAGAAAAAGAACAAACAAAATCACAAGAAGACATCTATGAGGAAGAAAGTATTTACACTAAATTTACTAGCAATGAAGACAATAAAATGATGCCAGAATTTCACAAGGCAGAATGGGATAAAAAACTTTCAGTTTTAGGTAAAATAAAGGATGAGAGACTTCACTATTTCGGTAGACGTTTAATTTACGAAGAAAGACCAGAAGTTCTTCCTAAAGATGAATACAATCAGATTCGAGCAACCATTGCTAAAAGACTTTTAAGCACTAACAATGAGAAGTGGAATACTATTTCAAGAACTTATTCTGAAATTGATACCTTGAGAGAAAAATTTGAAAGAGAAGGCAAGCCAAAAAATTTAACTATTCTAGATGATATAAACGTATACGTTGAAGAGATGGAAAAATTTTATAACCAGCCTAGTTGACTTTAATATAAAAACATTTATTCATCAAATATCCATGGCAACAAAAAAAATTACTGACGAAAATTTTGAAACTGATGTTTTAAAAGCATCAAAACCAACAGTGGTAGATTTTTGGGCAGAATGGTGCGGTCCTTGTAAACAAATAGGTCCAGTACTTGAGGAAATTTCAAATGAAATGCAAGACCAGGTAGTTATTGGAAAACACAATATTGATGAAGAACCGAATGCTCCAACACGATATGGCATTCGAGGAATTCCAACAATGTTGCTATTTAAGGATGGCCAATTAAAAGCAACTAAAGTTGGGGCCACAACAAAATCAAACATTCTTTCTTGGATAAAAGAAAATATTTAATTTTTATTTAAAACATCACCTACTAAGTATAAACTACCGAATACGACAATAGTTTTTTTTTCTTTAGAAGATAATTTCTTTAATGCAGTTTGAATATTGGGAGCTTTGTCAGCTGGCATAAATTTTTGTGCAATAATTTTTAATCTTTCTGCTCTGATAGCATTGGGCTCATTAGGAATAGTTAATGTTACCACTTTATTGAATATACCCTTAAACGATTTAATAAATAATTCAGGTAACTTATTTTTCTGCATACCCCAAATACCATAAACAGGTTTTTTTATAGTTTTAAGGTAGTTGTATAAATTTTTAGCGCTTGCTATGGAATGACATCCATCAATTAATAATTTTTCATTAGGTTTGAGCAATCTTTTTAACTTACCTTTATTAAGATATTGAACTCGACCTTCAAATTGAATTTTAGGAATTGTTTCAATAATAGTTTTTTTAGGTACGCCAAAATCTAAAGCTACTTTAATAGATAAAGCTAGATTATTAATTAAACCCTCGGAGTGAATATAGTTTGATCGAATAGGTATTTTATACCTTTGGTCTTTATATAAATAATAATTTTTAATTTTTTTAACACTAAATTGAGAGGAGTATATTTTCTTACTTTTATTTTTTTTTAGAATACCTTTAATTATTTTAAGTGTTTTAGGGTTCTGTTTAGCTATATAAATCGTAGTATTTTGTGAAAGCGAGCTCAATTTTTGATTACAAATTTCAGTCAATGTTCGAGGACTAACCCAGTCTTGATGTTGAAAATTAATATTAGTTATAATTTGAGCTTTAGGCTCAGACCATAAATTAGTGCTATCTTTTTTAAACAATAATCCTGCTTCAACTAAATTATAATGAACATTTTTTTGATCTTTAGCTGCTAGAATATAAATGCAGGTTAATAATTCAAATAAAGTTAACTTTAGGCCTGTAGTCTCTACTTGCTTAATATGTTTTTTTAGTTCTTTAATTTTGATATATCTATTCTTTAACCAGAATCTATGCCTCACATCATAAAGATGGGGACTAGTGAAGGCAGTCACTTTTTTTTTGTGAGCTTGTAAAATATATTGCAGTGAGGTTAAAGTGCTCATTTTTCCATCACTCCCTAGAATATTAATAGGTTGATTTAATTCTAATTGGGGAAAACCAAGTGTTGTTAAAACTTTTTGGATACGTTCAAGATTAAGATTAATTCTACGGCTATAACGCTTTTGAAGATTTTTGTAGAGAGCTATCGAGTGTGACAACATTTGAAGCATCACTATTAAACTGTGTTTCAGCTTTTTTCAACAAGACATTCAGCAATGAACCAATCGTTGATCTTAAAAATTTTCTTTCGATTACAAGATCAATACCCCCATGATCCTTAACATATTCAGCTGTTTGAAATTCCTGAGGTAATGTTTCTTTTACGGTATCTTGAATAACTCTTCGGCCAGCAAAACCTATTGTTGCCTTAGGCTCAGCTATTAAAATATCACCAAGCATAGCCCAAGAAGCTGTAACCCCGCCTGTAGTTGGATTTGTTAGTACAACAATAAAAGGAATATTATTTTTTTTTAATTCATTTACAGCAAGAACAGTTCTGCTCATTTGCATCAAGGCGATACTCGACTCCATCATTCGTTGTCCACCAGAGCAAGAAAAAAAAATGAAAGGATTTTTGTTATCAATCGCGTGTTGAACACCGTGAATAAAAGCCTCTCCACTTGCCGCTCCAAAAGAACCACCAATAAATCTAAAATCTTGTGCACCAACAGTGACCTGAATATTTTCAACATTACCTGTTGCAATAGCAACAGCATCCTTTTGTTTGGTGATTTTTCTGGCTGATTTTAGTCGGTCAGTGTATTTTTTATTATCTCTAAAATTTAAGGGATCATCTTTGGGCAGAGGTGTTTCAAGAAGTTCATATTCTTTATTGTCAAAAAAAATTTGAAATCTTTCCTTGCAACTCAATTTATGATGTGACCCACATTTAGGACAGCAATTATAATTTTTTTCTAAATCTTCCTTGTAAATTAAATTTTTACATTCACATGTTGTCCACAGAACTTGATCAGACTCTGCAGATTTCTTCTTAAACAAAGATACAATTTTAGGTTTTAAAAATTTTGTAATCCAATTCAAATAATTCTCCTTTTTAAATTTAATACCATTCTATTCAAATTTGTGACAGGATTTTGTCTAACATGCAAAGACCTTGTGATTTCCTTGCATAATTGGCTGCCTACTACCAAGCCATCAGCTTTTCTCAGAGCAGCAATAGTTTTTGTAGTAATACCAAAGCCGATAACTAAATTTTTTTTAGAGTTAGTTTTTTTAATTTGATTGTAATTAGCTAATATTTTTTTAGGAGATACTTTAAGTCTACCCCCAGTTGTTGACAACATAGAAATATAATAAATCATATCATGTGAGTCCTGGATGATTTTTTTCATTCTTACCTTGGATGTTGTTGGGGAAAGGAGTTGAATGAAAGTAACTCCATATTTTTTACACTGACCGGCAAAAGGTTTATTTTCTGGGTAAGGCAAATCAACAACAATCAAACCATCAACACCAGTTTCTTTACATTTCTTCAAAAATTCTAAAATTCCGTATTGCAAAATTAAATTAAAATAACCCATTAGGATTAAGGGTTTAGCGTATTTACTTTTCTTAAAGTCTTTTACGATATTAAAGACTCCAGATAATTTAATACCATTTTTTAAAGCACGGTGAGAGCTTTCTTGAATTTGTCCTCCGTCAGCAATAGGAGTATTATGTGGAAATCCTAATTCGATAATATCGGCATGTTCGGCTATAGATCTAATAATAGCTAAAGATTGTTTTTTATTACTATCTCCGGCTACTGTGTAGGTGAGTAAGACTGGTCTTTTTTCTTTCCGACATCTTAGAAATGTTTTTAAAATTTTAGAACTCATCGAATGTAGTTTCCTAATCTCTTTTTAATGATGAACTTATCTTTTAGGCTATCTCCACAACTATTTACTACAATGATTGTTTCTGGACTTAATCGGGAAGCAATCTTAATCGCTTCAGCAAATGCATGGGATGGTTCCAGAGATGGAGAAATATCTTCCAATTTTGTAACTAATTGATAGGCCTGAAGAGCCTCTTCGTCTGTTGCCGAGGTATAGCGTGCTCGTTTAGCATCTTTTAAAAAGCAGTGAAGTGGAGAAATACCAGGATAGTCTAATCCAGCAGAAATAGACTCAGTTTCACTAATCTGACCTTCTTTATTTTGCAAAACATATTGTTTAGCTCCATGCAAAATTCCAACTTTAGCATTATTAGTAAGTGGAGCCGCATGAAGTTTGCTATTCTTTGACCCGCCGGCTTCAACACCAATAAACTCAACTTGTTTCGAATTATAATTCATAAATTCATTCCAAAATCCCATCGCTGAACTTCCTCCACCTACACAATTAATAAGTTTTACTTTTTCTGGGATTCTTCCAAAAACATTAGTAATTTGAATTTTAAGTTCCTTAGAAATTTGAGCAGTACTCCATGCGCAAATTTTAACAAAAATATTAGGCCCAACTGTTGAGCCCACACACATATGCGTAGTATCACAGTTCGATACCCAGTAACGCATACATTCACTAACTGCCTCAACTAATGTTTGACTGCCAGAGTACACTGGAATTATTTCAGCTCCATTTTTTTTCATTGCATCAACATTGGGTTTTTGTCGTTTTATATCCTTTGCACCCATGAAGATTTTACATTTAAGACCAAATTTCTTTGCTGCCATCGAGAGCATTTTTCCCGCATAACCAGCACCCGTGTCACCAACAATATATTTTTTACCAGCCTTTTTTGCAATCAGGCAATGCACTGTTGCGTTATATATCTTATGTGCCCCACCATTGGCTTCGGAAACTACTTTAGCCCAAACTTGAGCCCCACCTAAATGTCTAGTTAAATTTTGTAGTTTAATAAAAGGAGTGGGGGAGCCTACATAATTATCAAAATAATAATCTCGCTGTTTTAAAAATTTCTTATCGTACCTTAATTTTTTGAATATTTGAGTAAGATCTTCGATAGGTTTTTTAAGAGTCTCTGGAATAAAATTACCACCAAATTTACCAGCATACATATAATTCTTATCATGCTGATCAATTAAGGAAATATTTTTTTTAATTTTTATCATTAATATTTTTTATTTTTTCTAAAAACTTTTTGATTTTAATTATGTCTTTTACTTTATCTGTTTCCAAAGCTCCAGAAACATCCACAATATTAGTTATTTCTTTTAAGTTTTCAAGCATACCCATATCAATATTACCTGCCAACATTTTTGTAACAGAAGAAGGAACTGATTTAATCCAATTATAATTCCAGCCTAAAGACTCATGTAGCCCTGAACTATCAAACAAAATAATATCAGCTAAATTTTCATAAACTTTATACTTTAAAATATCTTGCTCTTCTTTAATCTGTAAAGCCATAATAATTTTTTTATTATACTTTGACTTGATCAAGGTTATTTGTTCTACAGACAACTCTCCATAAATTTGAAGATAATCTAAACTTAGATTTGAAAACTTTTTAATTTCATCGAAGGTTGGATTTACAAGCACACCCACATAAGCAGTATTATTTTTAGTAACCTTTGTAAGATTAGCTGCGGTTTGATAATCGATAAATCGATGACTTTTTTCATAGTTTAAAATAAAACCACAAAAATTTGCACCATATTTAACACAACTTTCGACTTGTTTGACCGTCTTTAGGCCGCATACTTTTGCTTGCATTAATTTATCGAGTTAATAATTTTTTTGATATTTTCTAAAGCATCACCTTCGTAGATAGGTCTACCGATGACAGCAAAACACTTGTCGTCTGCAGTAGAGTTAAATTCCTTATAGCTTAAAGTTCTTTTCTGATCTTGCGTGTTTTGATCCCCTCTAATTCCAGGACAAAAAATTTTTATATCTTTTGATATTTGTCTAGCAAGAGCAATATCCTGTGCAGAAGCAATAATCCCAGAAAGTTTAGCTTCACAAGCAAGCTTGATTAATAATTTAACCTGTTCATTAACATTGTTGTTAATACCAATGTATTCAAGATCTTTTTTATTCCATGAAGTTAAAATACTAACTGCCAAAAATTCTAAGTTAGTACCGTCTGCTGCTTTTCGAGCTGCTTCCAGCATCTCTAAAGATCCTAAAGAATGAATGGTAAAATATTTTATAGATTTAATTTGTGAAATCACTTTAATAGTTTTAGCTACTTGATTTGGGATATCAAAAATTTTGGTATCTAGAAAAATTGGCAATTTAAATTGTTCGAACTCTTTAAGACCCCTTAAACCTATTACACTGTAAAGTTCTAAACCAATTTTAATCCCAGCTAAATAATCTCTAGTCTGATAGGTTACCCTCAAAGCCTCGTCTAATGAATTAAAATCTAAAGCTAAGAATATGTTTTTTTTCATTATTTTATTTTTTATTTATTTCATCTTTTAAGTGTTTTGACATTTTAAAGGAAACTTTTTTCTTCGCTGGAATATAGATAATCTCACCAGTTTTAGGGTTTCTTGCATTATAGTTAGCTTTAATATTTTTAATTGAAAATCTACCAAAGTCTCTTAGTTCAACAGGATTATTTATGATAAGGCTATTCGTAATCGTATCAAACATAATATTAACGATAGTTTTTATTAGAGAACGATTTAGAGTGGGATATTTTTTGTGAAGCTGTTTAACTATCTCTGACTTAACCAATTAATCTTCTTCTTTTTTTTTCTTTTTTGTTTTTTTCCCTAAAGCTTTTTGAAAAATTCCCGCAAGTGTAGCTCCTGATTTAGCAGCGTTAACTCCAAATTTGACAACCAAGCTTTTTTCTTCATAAATTTGTGCTGATTTGACGCTTAAAGCAACTTCTCTTTTAACTAAATCTAACTCTGTAATCATAGCGTCTAAAGCATTACCAGGTACAAAAATCTCCGGGCGACAATCGGAAGCTTCTTTCGCTAACTGACTTTTTTTAATCATAACAATAATGTTTTTATCAGTATCTACAGATACTTTGACTCCTGTTTTTAGAACTTCATGCACTCGAGTTGTGATGATAGACCCTTCCTTTTTTTTGTTTTCTTTAAACCAGTCAAATGGATCATTTTCTAGTGCTTTAATTGAGAATCTAAGTTTATCATCTTTTAATTCTGTTATTTTAACTTTTATTTTTTGTCCTTTTTTATATTTTTTTAAATTCTGGTTTTCTTCTTGATATGAAAGTTCTCTATAATGTAGCATCCCTGTTAAGCCATTGTCTAAATCTGCAAAGATAGCTTTGTCAGTGATATTATTTATTGTCACCTCAACAGTTGTTCCTACTTTATCTGTAATCTCTTTCCATGGGTTTTTTGAATTAGCCTCTCTGTAAGATAATGAAATTCTTTTAGCCGCACTATCGATAGAGACGATTTGTATTTTAACATCTTGAGAGACAGATAAAATTTTAGCAGGCTGTAGATTTTTATTTGTCCAAGATAATTCTGAGCTATGAATCAGTCCTTCAATTCCATCTTCTAATCTTACAAAAGCCCCATAATCCATCAATTTAGTTACTACACCATTGTAAACAGAACCAATTTTATACTTTTTTTCTAAACTATCGTATGGGTCTTCCGTTAAAGCTTTAACTGAAGCTGACACACGATTAGTTTCTTTATCGATTTTTGTAATTTTAACTTTCATGGCCTGACCAATTGTTACAAGGTCTGAAGGTTTTTTTACTCTGCCATGAGATAAATCAGACACGTGCAACAAGGCATCAATACCTTTAATATCTAAGAAGATTCCCCAATCTGTAGTAGCTTTTACTTTTGCGTCTGTAATTATATCGCCTTCTTTTAAATTTTTTAAAGCTTCTTTAGCGTCTAAGTCCTTGCTCTTTTCTAGAACTGCTCTTCTACTTGTACAAACATTTCCTCTTACTTTATCAATACGTGTAGCAATTACTTTTAATGGTACATTCATCAAGTGATCAAATCTTTTAATTGGTTTTACGTCAATTTGTGAAGCAGGCATAAAAGTCGGTAGGCCATCGCAAGTCGCTATAAACCCTCCTTTGACTCTCCCTGTGATATAAGCAGTAATTTCCTCACGAGTTTCAAAAACTTTTTCCATTCGTTTCCAAGCGTTCATGCGCCTTGCTTTTTCTCGAGAAATTACGATTTCTCCTTTAAAGCTCTCAATTCGTTCTAAAAAAACCTCAATTTTTGATCCAACCTCTAATTTTGATAATTCGTCATCATTTTTGAATTCTTCAATAGGAATCATACCCTCCATCTTTGCCTTACAATCAACGACGATAAAATTTTTAGTGATCTCTGTTACAATAGCTTTGATAATTTCACCTTCTTTAAGTTTTCTATCCTTAAAGTCATCGTTCAGTAAACTTTCAAATTCTTTTTGAGAGCTCGATAGTTCCTGGTGAATAGTTTCAACTGCCATATTTTTCTTTAATTTTCTTTTTTATTATTTTAGACATTTTCTCAGCCATGCTTGTGATATTTAATTTATCAGTTCGCACAATTACCGCATTTTCCGCTTGAATCAAAGGAGAATTTTTACGTTTTTTATCTAAATTATCACGAATATGCATGGCTTTTTTGACTTCAGCAAATTTTGTATGTTTATTTATTTTTTTAAGTTCTTTAAATCTTCTTCTTGCAGCAACACCTAAACTGCATTTAAAAAAAAACTTTATATCAGCCTTTGGCAAAATAACAGTACCTATATCTCTTCCTTCAATACAAACTTTGTTAGATTTTTTAGCAAATTTTTTTTGAAATATTTTCAAAACACTTCTTATTTTTGAATTTTTTGCAATTATCGACGTGTGAGCTGAAATTTTAGGTGTACGCAAAATTTTGTTATTTAATTTTTTTAAATTTAAGTCATTCAATTTTTTTTTTAAAAAAAGAGTAGTATTGTTTGGTTTATACTTTAGTAGTTGATAGCTGGCATAGCGATAAAGCAAACCCGAAGATAAAAATTGTAAACCATATTTTTTTGAAATGAGCTTAGCACCTGTTGTTTTACCACTAGCGGCAGACCCGTCTGCAGCAATAATTAATTTATGATGTTTTTTTAATTTCATAATTTCCCCCAAGTGATTTAATAATTTGTAAAAATGATGGCGATGAGGTTCTAACCGTTTCAAAGTTTTTAATCTCAGCCTTGATACCTGTTGCTAACGACAAAATAACTGCGCTCATGCAGATACGATGGTCACCAAGATTAGGTACTTTGATCAGAATTTTTCTTTCTTTAACTTTTCTTTGACCAAATATTTTTAATTCATTTTTTTTAGATTTACATTTAACACCAACTTGATCTAGTATTTTTTTCATCTCTTCTATTCGATTGCTTTCTTTGTTAGCTAAATCTTCAATTCCTTTAAAAATTGATATGCCCTGGGTAAGAGCAGAGATAACAAAAAGTATTGGATACTCATCTGTAGCTGAGACATAATAATCTGCGCTTGCTTTCAAAGGCTTTAGTTTGCTGTATTGAATTTGAATGTCACCGATTGCTTCACTATTAACTTTTTTAATATTTTTAAATTTTATATTAGCCCCAAATTTTTTTAAAAGGCTATAAAATCCAATTCGTCTTGAATTTAGCCCTACATTCTTGATTTCTAATTTAGCTCGAGGTGTTAGCAAAGTTAATGCTGAAAAAAAAGCAGCTGAACTAGGATCACCTCCAACATTAATTTCTAAAGGATCAAGATATTTTTTTCCAAATACTTTTATATGATTCTGTTTTCTGTTATTTCTTTTAATTTTTAAAACATTTGTATTTTGTAAGAGCATAGCCTCAGTATGATTTCTACTTTTCTTTGTTTCAATAATATTGGTTACTCCATTGGCATTAAGTCCTGCGAGCATAACTGCACTTTTAAGCTGTGCTGATACCCCAGATTTGTAAGTTATTCCGATCGGAATTTCTGAGGAAACAAGAGTTAATGGAAAATTATTTTTATTTTGAGGTAAAAAAGTTGTACCAAATTCACTCATAAGGCTAATTAGTTTGCTCATATTTCTTTTATTTAAAGAATGGTCCCCTTTGATTTTAACCTGAATACCTGGATTAGTAGACAGCAAACCAACAAGCAATCTTGCAACCGTTCCGGAGTTACCACAATTTAGAACAGTATTTTTTTTTGCATGAAATGACCCTAGTCCCTTACCGTAAACTAGATAATGTCCAGCTTTTACTTTATCTATTTTAACGCCTAATTTTCTCAAGCAATTAATACACGAAAAAACATCATCAGATTCTAAAACATTTTTTATCTCTGAAATATTTTGACTAATAGCTCCAATTAAAAAAGAACGAATTGAAATAGATTTATCAGAGTCAACCCAAATAGTTTTATTATAGGGCTTAATTAGCTTGGACACACGAAGTGAAAAACGTTTATTCAACATTATAATTAAGATCTAAATGACGGTCCAAAGTAGAGTTCAATTGCTTTTGAAGATTTTAAAATTTCAGCTGGAGTACCTTGTGCAATGATAGACTGTTCACCAAGCACATAAGCACGATCTACAATATCAAAAAGATTATTAACCTGGTGATCTGTTACTAAAATTGCACAGCCAAAATTTTGTAGTTTTAAAATATATTTTTGAATATCTTGCACAACTATGGGATCTAGTGCTGCCATTGGTTCATCCAACAAAACCACACTTGGTTTATTAATTAAAAGACGCGCAAGCATTAACCTTCTAACTTCTCCGCCAGATAAATTTGCAGCTTCAATGTTTCTTAAATGCTGAAGGTTAAATTCATCTAGCAGTCTCTCGGTTAATTTAATTTGATTTGTCTCACCTTTGATTGTTATTTGGCAAATTCCTAAAAGATTATTATAAACACTCATGTCAAATACACTTCTTTGCTGACTCAAATACCCAATACCACCATTGGATCTAAGATGAATGGGTTGGTCCTGAATTTCTTTATTATTTAAAATTATTTTTCCTGCATCAGCATAAATTTCACCAATTATAATACTGTACAACGTAGATTTTCCTGAACCATTAGGACCTAATAACCCTACACATTCTCCAGGATAAAGGTTCATGCTAATTTTTTTTAAAATAGGTCTTCCATCGAAAGTTTTGCTAACATCTTTAATTTGGAAGACAGGCTTGTCTTTTTTAAATTTAATTATTCTAAACCCTTTTTTCATTAGTTTTTAAATTTTATGTTTACCTGTTTACTACCGAACATTGAAAAATTTAAAGTTTTGTTTTTTATATCGTATTCAACATTGTCCGCACTGAACTCTCCTTTTTGTACACTTTCTCCTACCACATTTCCAGTAGCTATTAATTTACCATTCGAATTTGAATAAGATAACATGTCACAAATCACATCATGAGTTAAATAATTAACTTTAACATTATTAACAAAATTCATATCCAGAGTTACGTTATTATAAAGTCCTTCATCACTATTAACGGTTAAAACTGTATTATCTTTTAAATAAAACGTTGCAACAACTTCTTTCATATTTATCAGCTCAGGTGTTTCAGTTTTGAAATTTGCTTTAGTTGCTTTTAAAACATATGCATTTCCAGCAAGATCGAGTCCTGAATACTCAACTTCTGTAAAAGAATTAGTATCTGGACTAGTTTCAGCCTCTACTTTGAGAGAAACCTCCACCTCTTTTTCATTCTTGTCACTGTAAGTATTGTAGAGCAAAGCTGAAGCAACCAAAAAAATAGTTAGCTGTATGATAAGAATACCTTTTTTGCGATTGATCACTTTATTCCGTATTGTAAAAGAGAATGAATATGCAATATTCCCTTTAGTTTCTTGGACGATTTAGCTTTGTAATAATCTTGCTCTGAAGTCACTAATAAACTTGTAATTTTTTTTTCATTCATCAGAGCCAAAGCTTTAGAGGCAGGCATAGATTCAGAAACAAATAAAGGATTAGAAGTCATAAATTTTTTTAAGTGATCATTTTTTGAATAATATTTAATACCTCTTCTTGCGTCTCCATCAGTTAAAATTCCCTTAACTTGTCTTTTCTCCATCACGACAACAATTCCAAGTTTTTTTTGATCAATTATTTTAATAGCCTCATAGATGCTTTTAGTCACACTAACTTTTGGCAATTTATTTCCAGCAATCATAATGTCTTTAACCAGCAATAAAGTTTGCCCAATATTACCACCTGGATGAAAGACTTTAAATCTTTCTTTAGAAAATTTCATTTTATTCATTATTGCTATTGCCAAACAATCGCCTAGCAACAAAGTAATACTTGTACTTGTAGTTGGCACCATACCTGTTGGATCAGATTCTTTAACTTGCGGTAAAAGAATTTTGACGTCACTTGCTTTTAGAAGCAGGCTATCTTTTTTTGACGCTACACCAATTATTTTAATATTAAATCTATTTGCATAGCGAAGCATATTTGCAATTTCCGATGTATTGCCTGAATAAGAAAAAACTAAAAGCAAATCTCTTTTATCAATTTGTCCTAGATCACCATGATTGGCTTCGCTTGGATTTAGAAAAAAAGAGGAAATACCAACAGAAGATAAAGTAGCTGAAACTTTTCGTGCGATCAATCCACTTTTACCGATACCAGCAGCGATGACTTTACCCTTGCAATTTGCCATCAGATCAACAGCTCTTACAAAAGATTTGTTAAAAATTTTATTAATTTTTTTTAATTCAGAAATCTGAATAGCGGCAGCTTTTTTTGCAATAGAAATGTAATTGACTTTAGACATTAGTGTTCAAATATCGAAAATTTAAATCCTTTTTGGTCTAATTCTATCCTTGTATCTAAGAACTCAATACATTTTTTATAAATATTCATACGTTCTTCTCTTATCAACATTTTCTCTAATTCATTTTTAATCTTATGAAGATAAATCACATCATTAGCTGCATACTCTAATTGTTTGTCATTTAGATCATTAATATTTTTATTCCAATCACTTGAGCCTTGATTTTTATCTAATTTTTTATTACAGAATTCTTGGACTAAACTTTTAAGTCCATGTGCATCTGTATAGGTTCTACAAATCTTAGAAGCAATTTTTGTACAAAAAATATTTTTAATTTTACACTTTAAAAAATATTCCAGCGCGCTTTTATCAAATCTTAAAAAATGTCCAATTTTTTGAATCTTATTATTTTCTAAAACAGAAACTAAATTTGGCATTTTATAATTTGTTCGATCAGGTTGAACGATATATGTATCACCTCCTTCACTACAAATTTGAACTAAGCTTAATTTATCTCTTTCAGGAATTAATAGACCTGTAGCCTCAGTGTCTATTGCTATGCTGTCTTTAAATGACTTTGCAATTTCAGAACTTATGTCCCCTTGAATTTTATGTATTTTCATATAACTATCTTGAATACCATGAACAATTACCCAATAGCAACGATCCTTGGTGGTGGGGGTTTTATAGGAAGGTATCTTGTCAGAAAAATGACTGAGAAGAACTACCAATGTATTATTCCAACTAGGAATGCTTACTTAAAAGGTTATTTGAAGACACAAGCTCCTCCAGGAGCTATAGAATTTATCGATTTTAATCTTAAAGATTTTTCTAAAATTGAAGAAGCAATTAAAAACTCTGATATTGTTATTAATTTAATCGGAATCCTTTATGAAAACAGAAGGCAAAAATTTACAAATATCCATTCTGATCTGCCAGGCTTAATTGCTAAACTTTGCTCTGAGTCAGAAGTAAAAAAATTTATTCATGTCAGTGCAATTGGCGCTAATGAAGATTCAAAGTCTCTTTACCAACAATCAAAATTTGCTGGTGAACAAAAAGCTTTAAATAACTTTAAAAACACAATCATTATTAGACCAAGCGTGGTCTGTGGGACCGAAGACAATTTTACTAATTTATTTGCAAAATTAAGCATGGCTCCTGTAATTCCTGTGGTTAAAACAAGTTATAGATTTCAACCAATTTTAGTAAATGATGTGGCTACAGCAATTGTAAAAGCTATTGAGATTAAAAAAAATGAAGGAAAAATTTATGAAATTGGTGGGCCCAAAGTAATTAGCTTTGGTAATATGGTTAAATCTATCTTAAGTACGATTGGTAAAAAAAGATTTGTCATAGATCTACCTATGCCACTTGCAAAAGCACAAGCTACTTTATTTAGTATTATGTCAAAACCTTTATTAACAAAAGATCAGTGTGAAATTTTAAATGAGGCAGATAATATTGTTTCTAACAATCATTTAACTTTAGAAGATTTAAATATAAAACCAGACGATGTTGAGCAAGCTATGTCTAAATGGCTT
>Ga0115001_10002114_pt1 | contig 15254 bp, 22 predicted proteins | sample ArcticOcean_MG_C_12_FD_89869 | JGI IMG/M metagenome (GOLD analysis project Ga0115001, IMG submission 89869) | Marine microbial communities from western Arctic Ocean - ArcticOcean_MG_CB8_130 | ecosystem: Environmental > Aquatic > Marine > Oceanic | place: Arctic Ocean: Canada Basin | collected... | reverse complement strand
GTATGTTAAATCAAGAAACAATCAGTTCGTTGAGAGAGGGAATTCTGTTGTAGCTAATACTGCTGGGACCAATAGGCAGGGTAATCTTATTGAGAAAAGTGTTAGCACTATTAAGCCAAGAGGGGTTACTATTAAAGCTAGAATTCAAGCAAACCCTTTCACACCAAATAGAAAAAATAAAAAATAAAATTATGCCAACAATAAAATTGCCTAATGGAAGATTAAGAACATTTCCTTACAATGCAGTGGGAAAGGCTCAAGCAAATGCATTCATGAAAATGAGTGGCGGTAAGATTAAGAACAATCCAAACTACGGTATGGAGAAAAAAACTAAATCAGGATACTAATGGCAAAGAAAGTTAGTTGGAAGTATGGGGGTAAAACCTATTCAGGAACTTTAATCCGTGAAACTAAGACGCATAAGTATGCGAGGACAACAAATGGAAAAGTTAAAACAATAAAAAAGTAATGGCAAAATTTAAAATGCATAACATGTACAGCAAGAGTGGCGTTAAAAAAGTTGCTAAAACAATGAGCGAACACTTAGCTTTAAAAAAGAAGGGCTATAGTCATACCAAGAAGTAATGGCTACACCAAGAAAGGGAAAGGCTTTAGTTAAGATAACCTCTACAGGTAAGAGAGTGAGCTATGGTCAGTCGGGTAACTCTTCAGATGGAGGTCCTAGAGTAAGACCAGGGACAACTAAGGGAGATAGTTACTGCGCAAGAAGCCTAGGAATAAAAAAACGATTGAGTAAAAAGAAACAGAACGACCCAAACACTCCAAATAACTTATCACGAAAACGCTGGAAATGTTCTGGAGCTAAATCAAAAAAATAGACAACAAAAATATTAGTATCTTTGTGTTTATAATTTAAATATTTATTATGAAAAATCAAGGTTATAATTCAAGATTAGACGAGTCATTAGGAGCTCGTAATGGAAAGAAGTCACAGTCTATGAAGTCTCGAAGAAACGAATCTAAGGGAATGATGAAGCACTTTGGTGAGCATCCTTATTCTGCAGATCACAATATGAAGTAGATTTTATGGCAAAGGATAAGAATTTTATACAGAATGTTTTCCAAGGAGCTAAGCGCAGAGGTACTCTGGGTGATTGCACTGGAAAGAAGTATGGGAGTTCTAGTTGTCCACCAGGATCAAAAAAGTATAACTTCGCTAAGACAATGCGAAAGATAAATAAGTCTAAATGATAAATAGAATAAAGTGTAACTGGAATAAATTAATATTGTTTTTCACCTTCTCTTTGGATGAGTGTAAGGATGGAAAATGTAAATGTAAAAAATGAAATCAAAAGGATTTGGAGATACGGTAGCAAAATTCACTAAGGCAACAGGAATAAAAACTTTTGTTGATAAGGTAGCGGCTGCGACAAATTCCGATTGCGGATGTGATGAGCGTCGCGACACTCTTAATCGAATTTTACCTTATAAATAAAACACAATGGCATATCAAAAATTACAAGCAGGAAAAGCATGGTCAGTAAACAGAAGTGACAATACTGTCATTCCTGATGTTGGATTAGGTGTTGCTACAGGAACAACTACTTCTGGAAGCGCTACTCAACTTATTGATGCGGGTAGAGTTGGAACAGACACAGCCAATCAGGCAACCTTAAATTTTATCACGGCAGGTGTTCGCGCGGGTATGATTGCTGTAAACACAACTGATGGAACTCAAAGTGAAATTACTGCTGTTGTAAATGGAACGACACTAACTGTTGGTCAGAACATATTTGTTACAACTGCAAAGGGGTATGCAATTTACGGTGGTGAGCAAAACGGTGCAGTTCTATATATTGGAACGGCAGGAAATTTACGAGTAACCACAGTAGCGGGAGATGATGTAACATTTCAAGGAATTAACACAGGAGCTTTTTTCCCAGTACAAGTTAAAAAAGTATGGTTAACGGGAACCACAGCCTCTAACATAATAGCACTCTGGTAGTATGCCTAATTTAATTGCAATAGCGAATTTTATAGGAATAAACGAATTAGGAATTACACCGCCATTCGGAGGTCAAGATATAATAACAGAAATAAACACTCCTGGGGTTGGTCAAGGTTCGCTTCAAATGGTAAGTGAGGACGGAACCGGTCTACCAAATGGAGATTTAATAACAGAAAGTACACCCTAAAAAAAAATAAAATGGCAGTTAAATTTTCAGAATTCACGGCAAAATTAGATGCGTCAGTTGACGTTACTGAGGTTGTTGGTTACTTACAAACAGGAGAGCTAAACGTAAGAATACCTCCAGCTAATCTTGATACGACATATGTTGTATCTACAGGTAACGCTGGTGCTTCACCAACAATAAACCTTCAGGGTACTAAGCCTAATCAAGCAGCGGCAATCGCTCCAACAACAGTTAGTTTAACTGGATCAGGAGCAACACTACTTGCGGGCAATGGTACAACAACAATAGATTTTGGAAGTACAGCCTATGCCTTAACCTCAACTGATAGTGTTGTAGGGAACAATAGTGTCCCTGTAGTATTAACAGGAACAGGTGGTAATGATGTCGGTACTGACACGGTAACAATTGTAGGTACAGGAAATATACAAGTTTCCTCAGCAACAAATGTAATAACAATCAATGGAACGACTAGCGCTGGTGTTGATTCATTTACAAATGTAAATGGAACTTATGTTTCTGCAGCCACTGTAAATACAAATGCGGTTGGCGTTGTAACTACAGGCGTTATAGATCTAAGTGCATCTGATGGAACATCAGATTCTACTACTAGATTTTTAAGTAAAGATAATACGTGGGACGTTCCTAGTTATACAGCAGACACAAACACAACTTACACTCTTCCGGCTGGCGGAACTACAGCTGCGGCAACATTAAATTTGACTGGATCAGATTCAAGTTCAGATCTTGTTACGCTTACTGGCGGAACAGGTATAACTTTTTCTTCGATTACACCCGCCGGGTTTACAATTGACGCAGCGTCTAACGCGGGAGGATACACAACTGAAATTGTAGCGTCAGCAACAAACATTTCTGCGATTAAAAATTATCTATATATATTAACAAATCCAGCCGCAATACTTATAACTTTACCTGCATCTCCTACTGACGGAGACACTATAGGTATTGCAAATAATTTTGTTGCCTCGGGTGGAAACGTAACAAATGTATTGGCTGCTAATGGAGCTTCGAGTTCTAATGCAGATAAAATAATGGGAGATACATCTAATCTTGTTATAGATAACGGAAGCGCAGCATTTGATTTAGTATTTAGTTCGTCTGGTGCTCCAAACGGAAATGGATGGACTATAGTAGGTGCTAATTAATAAATTAATTAATAAATAAATAAATATGAGTAATTTTTCAACATTTTTTCCAGCGGGCGGCGGCGGCGAAGGCGCAGGTATAAATTCATATGCTCCTTTTAAAGTAGCAGCTACAGGCAATCCAGTTGGTTATAATGCCACCACAGGTTTATATACAAACCCAGTAAATGACTCTATTTGGATTAAAACTGGTAATACAACCCTTTCATCATACGCTACTTACCCTAATGCAACTGGGGAAGCTGGGTTTTTTACTATTGGAAATATAACAGCTACAGCACCTTCTTTCCCAAGCCAAGGAACTATATCTTCTAATGCAGCAGGAACTCAAAGTTTTTTGATGGATATTCAAGGCGCTTCTGGAGCCCAAATGTTATTCATTTTAGGAACCCCGGGTGGTGCAGGAACTACTTGGTCAATTACTAATTCATTTAATATAGGTGATGCAGGTACAAGCCCACTTAATCATATACGACGTATATATATGAACGCAGGTTATGATGCAAGTACTAATATACTATGGCTAGTAGGTACTCCAGCAGGAGGAGGAGGAGTTGGTCTTATAGGTATAAACCCTACCAACGGTAGTGTTGCTGTTGCATTTAACTCAAGTTATGTTGGTTGGATTTCAACAACACAAGCGACTTTTAATCCTAATACTGGTTATTCATACTATATTCAAGCAGGGACTGGGGTAGTAACTGTTATAAATATGGCAACTAACACTATTATTCAAACTATTACTATTTCATCAACTACATTTGAGGGTATATTCTACGATAATGTAAAAAACGGATATTGGATAAATCAAACTTCTTCAAACCAATGGGTGTTTCACGACTCAACTATGACTATAGACACAAGTGTAGCAAATATCCCAGGAATAAATCAAGCAGGATTAGTATTGAATAACGGTTTATACTATAGTACTATTGGTGGAAGTGCCGCTACTATTCCTATATACCAAGAATCGATAGCTTTTGGAGACTCAGTAGCTAAAACATCAGCTATGGGAGATGCACAACCTTTATTTATAAAACTAAAATAATATAATTATGACAGAAAAAGAAGCGAGAATTTGGCGCAACGAAGAATTAAATGCAACTGATTCTATTATTCAAACAGAAGATCATCCACAAAGACCTTTGCATTATAGATACAGACAAGCTCTTAGAGACTGGCCATCAACATCTGACTTTCCAGACACAAAGCCAACTTTGTAATAAATATGATCTATATACAGAACACTACTTTTGGTAACATTAAGATAAATTATATTTATGTTCAATCTCAAACCACATATGATATCTGATTTAAAGATTTACGCTCTTAATGTAGGGGCTTTAGCAACTTCACTAACTAATTTAGATGTTGTTGTAAAAATTATTGCAACTATAATCGCTATAGGTTATACCATTCATAAGTGGTACATAATGTATGAAAAAAATAAGTAATCATATAACCTATAAAGAAGCTGTTCATTCTAATACTGCGCTTCGTTTAAATATTAAAAACATTCCTAATAATAAGGAAGTTTCAAATATGGTTATTATTGCTACTCAGATTTTTGAACCTCTTCGAGAGTATGCAGAAGGTCCAATAAAAATCAACAGCATGTTTAGATCGAAAGATTTAAATCGTGCTATAGGTGGGAGTATATCCAGTCAGCATTGCAAAGGTCAGGCTATTGACCTAGACGATACATTTGGATGTAAGACAAACGCCGAAATGTTTAGTTATATAAAAACAAATCTAAACTTTGATCAGCTTATATGGGAGTTTGGAGATTCTACAAATCCAAATTGGATTCACGTAAGTTATGTTTCAGATGATTTAAATCGAAACAAAATATTAATAGCTGAAAAAATTAACGGAAGAACATCATACAGAAGTTATGAGCAAGAAACCCTTTAAAGAAACAAAAGTAGGAAAATTTATTATTCAAAAAGTTCCTTCAATACTAGGTATAGTTGGAGATGCTATACTTCCTGGAAATGTTATATCCGAACTTATAAGTGGAAATAAAGATTTAAGTGAAGCTGATAAGGAAATAGCTTTAGAGAAGCTCAAAATAGAGCGAGTAGAGATAGACGGTACTACAAAAAGATGGGTGGCAGATGTTCAAAGCGGATCGTTCCTTTCATCAAACGTAAGGCCCTTGACTCTGATAGCATTAACTTTTGCTATGATTTTAGGGTACTTTATGGAGATTCCAAACTTGGAGCTTTTAACTGATATGGGAAAAATTGTATTTTTAGGATACTTTGGCGGAAGATCGACAGAAAAGATTTTTGGCAACAAGCTGCACAATAGATAGTTATCTACTTTAAATTTTAGTGCTAATAGGCGTATTAAAATATTTGTATCTTTATATTCAAATTAAATCAAATTAAATGGATATACGAAAGATTTCTGTAGGTCCTGATTACAAATCAGGTGCAATGCACTACTTAGTGGGTCAAGAGATTTTAAATGGAAAATATTTTATTCATTTAATTCAGCAAGACTATAACACTAATTCGATAAAGGTATGGATTCAAAGGAGTGATGAGATATTACTATGGAAAGAGTTTGGAGCAAAGATGCCCGTGTCAATAGAATATAATATTAACTTTTAATGAGGTCGCCTTTTTATTTTATCGTTGAACCTTTAGAAGGCAAGCGATACAAAAACTCTAAGGAAATAGAGGGGATAGACTTTATTACTAGCTCATCACAAGAAAACCACATGGCCTCCAACAGAGAGGCTGTTGTAATATCTACACCTTTAAAATATAAAGGTCCTGTAAAAAAAGGTGATATACTTTTGGTTCATCATAATGTATTTAAATTTTATTATGATATGCGTGGTAGAGAGAAGAGTGGTAAGAGTTATTTTAAAGATAATTTATTCTTTGTTGATAACGAGCAATTCTTTTTATACAAACAAAATGATAAGTGGTTTAGCCATTCTAAATATTGTTTTGTTGAGCCTATTCCTTCAGAGGAATATTTTCTAATTAAAAACTTTAACGAAGAACCTTTAATGGGTAGGATGAAATATTCTAATACTTACTTAGAGTCTAAGGGTGTACAGCAAGGAATGAAGGTTGGGTTTAAACCTGAAAGTGAATATGAATTTGAAGTTGATGGACAGAAATTATATAGAATGTTTGATCATCAAATAACATTAATGCTATGAATTCAGATTTATTAAAGCTACAAATTATAGAAGCTGGTCGAAAGGCAGTTGAGCAATTAATAAAAGTGGCAAAAGAAGATATTATAAAGCATGATCCAGAGGATGAGCTTGCAGCTGATAGATTAAAAAATGCGGCAGCAACAAAGAAGCTTGCAATATTTGATGCATTTGATATTTTAAATAAAATAGACACTGAGCAGGAAAATATTAATATGAGTTTTGAAAATACCAAAACACAAACAAAACAGGGATTTGCAGAAAGAAGATCAAAATAGTTTATATAAAACAATTAAAGGTTACATACCTAGCTCTTCTTTAGCGGCAAAGAATAAAGCAAGGTCATGGATCTATGGTTATAACGAAAAATATAATTTTGTTGTTATATCTAAAACAGGACAAGTTGGAGATGTAATAAATGTAAATGGATTATATATAGCTTTACCTTTAGAGCCGGATGTTGTTGTTAAAAGATCTGAAAATTCAGCTGATCAGTACTGGGAAAGAGAGTTATTTCCGAAAGAGTTAAATAAAATATTATCTATATTTCAGTGGAATGATATGCCTACGCCATTTAAGGATAGGTGGGTAGATTATATAGAAGAGGAATTTGATCGTAGAGAGCTAGGGCATTGGTTTTATAATAATAATATATCCACATATATTACGGGTTCTCACTATATGTATTTGCAATGGACAAGCATTGATGTAGGATACCCTGATTTTAGAGAAGCTAATAGAGTTTTCTTTATATACTGGGAAGCGTGTAAAGCTGACAATAGATGCTTTGGGCTTGACTACTTAAAAATTAGACGTTCCGGATTTTCTTTTATGGGATCATCTGAATGCGTTAACACTGGAACATTAGCAAAAGATGCTAGGGTAGGTATATTGTCTAAGACAGGGTCTGATGCAAAGAAAATGTTTACAGATAAGGTTGTGCCTATATTGACAAGGCTACCTTTCTTTTTTAAGCCTATACAGGACGGTATGGATAAGCCTAAGACAGAGCTTGCATTTAGAATACCAGCATCTAAAATTACTAAAAAGAATATGTATGATAATGTAGCAGATGAGCTTTACGGTTTAGATACTACTATTGACTGGAAAAATACAGATGAAAATTCATATGATGGAGAAAAGCTATTGCTTCTAGTACATGATGAAAGTGGAAAATGGTTAAAGCCTAACAATATATTAAATAACTGGAGAGTAACTAAAACTTGTTTAAGGTTAGGTAGCAAAATTATAGGTAAGTGTATGATGGGGTCAACATCTAATGCGCTAAGTAAAGGTGGAGATAACTTTAAGAAATTATTTGAAGACTCTAATGTAGCTACTCGTAATGCAAATGGTCAAACTAAAAGTGGACTTTATTCTTTATTTATTCCTATGGAATGGAATATGGAAGGTTTTATTGATAAACATGGTATGCCGGTATTTTATAAACCTAAAGAAAAAATCTTAGGAGTAGATGATGAGTATATAACTAATGGAGCAATAGATTATTGGGAGGCTGAAGTAGAGTCTTTAAAGTCTGATGCAGATGCTCTGAATGAATTCTATAGACAATTTCCTAGAACAGAGTCTCATGCATTTAGAGATGAAAGTAAATTTTCTTTATTTAATCTTACTAAAATATATCAGCAGATAGATTATAACGATTCCCTTATAACCGAACAGCATGTTACTAGAGGTAAATTTTACTGGAAAGATGGAGTTAAGGATACAGAAGTAATATTTACTCCAGACAATAAAGGAAGATTTAGAGTGTCCTGGACACCTAACAAGTCTCTATCTAATTTAAAGAACTCAAGAAACGGAACGTATTATCCTTTAAATGAACACATTGGAGCTTTTGGATGTGACTCATACGATATCTCAGGTACAGTTGGTGGTAGGGGATCTAATGGTGCCCTTCATGGATTAACGAAGTTTAGCATGGAGCAAGCTCCAAGCAATGAGTTTTTTTTAGAGTATGTTGCTAGACCTCAGACAGCAGAAATATTTTTTGAAGAAGTGTTAATGGCTTGTGTGTTTTATAGCATGCCTATACTTATAGAGAACAACAAGCCTAGGCTACTTTATCATTTTAAAAATAGGGGGTATAGGGGGTTTTGTATGAATAGACCAGACAGGAGTTTTAACAAGCTTTCAAAAACAGAAAAAGAATTAGGAGGAATACCTAACACATCTGAAGATGTTAAGCAGTCTCATGCAGCAGCGATTGAGTCTTATATAGAAAAACATGTAGGTATGGATTTGCAAGGTCTTTATAGAGACTCATCAGAAATGGGCTCTATGCATTTTACAAGAACTTTAGAAGAGTGGTCAAGATTTGATATTAATAATCGAACACAGTATGATGCGAGTATAAGCTCGGGATTGGCAATAATGGCTAATCAAAAAGGCTTATATTTACCTGTACAAAAACAAAGCAAAATAAGTCTTAACTTTGCAACGTATACTAATAATGGAAATTATAGCGAATTAAATAGATGAAGGAAGTTAACATAAATATTTCATCTGTAGGTTTTCCTAGTCAGTTTGTATCAGACGCAGAAAAAGCCACCGATGAATTCGGATTACAGATAGGTCAAGCAATACAGTACGAATGGTTTAGAAAAGACTCTAATGGTTGTAGATATTACAGCCAGTGGAGAGACTTTAATCGTTTAAGGCTATACGCTCGAGGCGAGCAGTCAGTAGCTAAGTATAAAAACGAGTTAGCTGTAGACGGAGACTTATCTTATTTAAATCTTGATTGGACACCAGTCCCTATTCTTCCTAAATTTGTTGACGTTGTTGTAAACGGAATGTCCGACAGACTATTTAAGGTTAAAGCATATGCTCAAGATGCATTGTCTCAATCTAAAAGAAGTAAGTATCAAGAAATGATTGAAGGTCAAATGGCTGCTAAGCCAGTTTTGACTACAATAAAAGAAGAGTCAGGGTTTGATCCTTTTATTATGGATCCTGATGAATTGCCTGCATCAGATGAAGAGCTTTCGTTATACATGAACTTAAACTATAAGCCTGCTATTGAGATAGCAGAAGAGGAGGCTATAGATACAATGTTTTCGGAAAATCATTATGAAGATACACGTAAAAGAATAGATTACGATCAAATGGTAATCGGAGTAGGGATGGCAAAACATGAGTTCCTACCAGGATCAGGAGTTAGTGTTTCATATGTAGACCCTGCAAATGTGGTTTATAGTTATACTGAAGATCCTTTCTTTAAAGATTGCTTTTATTGGGGAGAAATAAAGACAGTAGGTATAAGTGAGTTAATTAAAATTGATCCTAACCTTGACAATGAAGATTTAGAAAAAATATCTCAATACAGTCAGAGTTGGTATGATTATTTTAATAGTGCACAGTATGCAGAAAATGATATCTTTTATAGAGATACTTGTACGTTATTATATTTCAACTATAAGACTACTAAAAAAATAGTTTATAAAAAGAAAAAATTAGACAATGGATCGTCTAAAATGATAGAAAAAGATGACACCTTTAATCCGCCTGAAGAAATGATGGATGAGGGTAACTTTGAAAAAATTGAAAAAACAATTGATGTATGGTATGACGGAGTAATGGTTATGGGTACTAATATTATTTTAAAGTGGGAGTTAGCTAGAAACATGGTAAGACCAAAGTCATCATCACAGCATGCATTGCCAAATTATGTTGCAGTTGCTCCAAGAATGTATAAAGGCGTTATTGAGTCTCTAGTTAGACGTATGATTCCTTTTGCTGACTTAATACAGATGACTCACTTAAAGTTACAGCAGGTAATTTCAAGAGTCGTTCCGGATGGTGTTTATATAGATGCAGATGGATTGAATGAAGTTGATCTAGGTAATGGGGCAGCCTATAATCCTGAAGACGCATTAAGACTATACTTTCAAACTGGTAGTGTTATTGGTAGAAGCTATACTCAAGATGGGGAGTACAATCAGGGACGTGTTCCGATACAACAACTTACATCAAACTCGGGAGCTTCTAAAACTCAAATGCTTATAGCCAATTATAATCACTATATGGATATGATAAGATCTGTAACAGGATTAAATGAGGCACGAGATGGCACTTCTCCTAATCCAGATGCATTAGTAGGTGTACAGAAGTTAGCAGCACTAAGTTCAAATACGGCAACTCGACATATATTAGACGGAAGTCTTTACATATATCGTACGTTAGCTGAAGCGTTAACGTATAGGGTTGCCGATATTTTAGAATACGCAGACTTTAAGGATGATTTTATAAATAAGATAGGTAAATATAATGTTAGTATACTTGAAGATATTAGCGAACTATATATTTATGACTTTGGTGTGTTTATAGAGCTGTCTCCTGATGAAGAACAAAAGGCAATGCTTGAGCAGAACATACAAATGGCATTGTCTAAGGGTGATATTAACCTAGAAGATGCTATAGATATACGTGAGATTAGAAATATAAAACTTGCTAATCAATTATTAAAAGTAAAACGTAAAGCTAAGCAAGAGCGAGAAGAAAAAATGCAAATGCAGCAACAGGCTATGGTTGCACAACAGCAATTGAAGTCTCAAGAAATGGCTGCACAGTTAGCAATTCAAAAGATTGATCTTGAAAGTCAGGCTCAGATGAAAATAAAGCAAGCTGAAATTGCTTTTGAAATGGAGAAGCAAAACAATGAGGCTCAACTTAAGGCTATGTTAATGAAGCAAGAGTTTGCTTATAATCAACAGCTAAGAGGTATATCTGAAGAAGCTTTATCATCTAGAGAAGATGCTAGAGAGACAGCAAAAGGCGACAGAATAAGTCAGCAGAATACAGAGCAATCTAAATTAATAAATCAAAGAAAGAATAATTTACCTCCTCAGAACTTTGAGTCTAACGAGGATTCTTTAGATGGATTTGACTTAGCAGAGTTCTCTCCAAGATAGCAAAATATGTGTTTAATTTTTGTGTAAATTTGTAATAAATTAAATCTAATCAAATGGAAATTAAAGTAAGAGAAGTAAATGACGTTGAATCTAAATCAGTTCAGCAGGTTGAAGAAGAGTTATTACAGAAGCATGAAACTCAGCAAAAGTTAGAGTTTGACACTGAAGAAGAAGTAAAGCCTGAAATAAATTCGGGTGATGATAAAATAGATTTATCAAAAAATAAAGATTCGATACAAGAAATAGAAGAGGTAGTAGAGGAGGTTGAAGAACCTTATCAATTAAAAGAAGAGGATATACTTTCTTTTATTGGTGATCGATACGGAAAAGAAATTAACTCTATTGAAGAGTTGATGAGCGCTAGGGAAGAGGCAGAAAAATTGCCGGAAGATGTAGCAGCTTATTTTAAATATAAAAAAGAAACAGGTAGAAGCCTAGAGGACTATGTTAAATTACAACAAGACTTCACAAAGGTAGATGCTGACACTTTGCTTAAAGAGTATTTGACAATAACTGAAGAAGGTTTAGATCCTGAAGACATTGATTCTCTAATGGAGGATTATGTGTATGACGAAGATCTAGATGATGAGTCAGTTATTAAAAGAACAAAGTTAGCAAAGAAAAAAATTATTGCTAAGGCAAGAAGGTTCTTTAGTGAACAGCAGGAAGTATACAAGCAGCCTCTTGAGTCAAGGGAAAGTTCAACTTCTGAAAATGAAGAGTTTCAAGCCTATAAGCAATATGTGAGTGAAGCTAAAACGCAACAAGAAGAAAATAATCGCAAAACTGACTGGTTTAGTAAGAAGAGTGATGATTTGTTTGGTTCTGAATTTAAAGGTTTTAAGTTCAATGTAGACGATAACGAGATACTTTTTTCTCCAGGTAGCGCTTCTGAATTAAGAAAAGCCCAGGACACGCCTATGAATTTTGTAAATAAATTCTTAGATGATTCCGGAATGCTTAAAGATGCAGAAGGATACCACCGATCTTTAGCTATAGCAATGAATCCTGAAAAATTTGCTTCTTATTTTTATGAGCAAGGCAAATCAAATGCAACTGAGGATGTAATACGCAAGACTAAGAATATAAACATGTCAGAACGTAGTGCGCCAGAGGTTTCAACAAAGGGAGGATTTCAAGTAAAATCAGTTTCTCAACCTTCTAGTCGAGGGTTAAGAATAAAAAGTGTTAAACGAACTTAAATTAAAAATTAAAAATTATGGCTGGACAGGTTAATATCAATCCAACTTTTGCGTTGACTCCGAGTGCCGAGCGAACTCCGACAACCGAAAACTACATCACGAACTTTGACTTTTTAAATCAGTATCTTCCAGATACTTATGAGAAAGAATTTGAGCGTTATGGAAACAGAACAATCTCTTCATTCCTACGTATGGTAGGTGCTGAGATGCCTACTAACTCTGACCTTATCAAATGGGCTGAACAAGGTAGACTACATACTAAATACACTCAATGTGGAACTCAAGCTGCTGCTGGAGCTACTCAAGCATTAATACAAGTAAACGATGTGCTTGATCCTACAACTGCAGTTCAAGTTGTACGAATTGGACAGACGATTGCTATTGTACAAAATAATGGCTCTGGAACAAACAAAGGAGTTGTAACTGCTGTAAGTAATGGTGGTGGTGCACGAGGACAATTTACTGTTGCTTTTTATGAGGCGGCTGGTTATGCTGGTGTTGCTGGAAATGATGTAGACACAAACATTACTATATTTATCTACGGATCTGAATTTAGAAAAGGAACTGCAGGAATGCAGGGTTCTACTGAAGCTAATGACTTCATCTTTGAAAACAAGCCTATCATCTTGAAAGACACTTACACAGTATCTGGATCTGACATGGCTCAAATTGGATGGGTGGAGATTACAACTGAAGACGGAGCAAACGGATACCTATGGTATTTAAAGTCTGAGCATGAAACAAGACTACGTTTTGATGACTACTTAGAAACTGCAATGATCGAAGCTGTACCTGCAGAGCAAGGTTCAGGAGCAGACACTGCATTAGGAAACGGAGCTGCAGCAGGTGCTACAGGTGCGGGATCAAATGGTATCTTCTACTCAGTACAACAAAATGGTAACATCTGGGATGGTGGAAACCCTCAAGTGTTAGCTGATTTTGATAATGTAATTAGTCGTCTTGACAAGCAAGGAGCGATTGAGGAAAACGTATTATTCGTTGACCGTCAGTTTGCTTTTGATATCGATGATATGTTAGCTGCACAAAACTCTTACGGAGCAGGTGGTACTTCATATGGTCTTTTTGACAATGACGAAGAGATGGCGTTAAACTTAGGTTTTTCAGGATTCCGTAGAGGTTATGACTTCTATAAGACTGACTGGAAATACTTAAATGACCCGACAATGAGAGGTGGACTTCCAACAGGAGCAGGATCAGGACGTGTAAACGGACTTCTTGTACCAGCTGGATCAACTAGTGTTTATGACCAAATCCTTGGTAAAAACGCTAAGCGTCCTTTCTTACATGTTCGTTACAGAGCTTCAGAAACTGAAGATCGTCGTTACAAGACTTGGATTACTGGTTCTGCTGGTGGTGCTGCAACAAGTGACGTTGACAACATGCAAGTAAACTTCTTGTCAGAGAGAGCTGTTTGTACTTTAGGTGCTAACAACTTCTTTATCTTCCAAGAGTAATAGGGTGAATTAAATAGGGGGTGTTAAAGCCCCCTTTTTTATAGTTATAAATTTTAAATCTAATCAAATGAAAAATACAACAAGCTACGTTGATAAGACGTATAAGTTAACTAGAGAAACGGCACCACTATCTTTAATACTGGCGTCAAGACATACCCAAAGATTTCCTTTATTACACTTTGATGAGGACACGGGAACAAATAAAGCTTTACGATATGCAAGAAATCAGAACTCTCCTTTTCAGGAAGATCAAGATAACAATGCTATTCTAGAGCCTATAGTTTTTGAGAATGGGTTTTTAACTGTTCCAAAAAATAATCAAGTACTACAAAAATTTTTACATTTTCATCCTGGTAATGGGCGAGTATATGTAGAGGTCAATAAAGCAAAAGAAGCTGCTAAAGTGGTAGAGATTTTAAATACAGAAGTTGATGCGCTTATTGAAGCAAGACAACTTAGTTTAGATCAAATTGAAAATGTGTCAAGAGTTTTATTTCAGAGAGACGTTACTACGGTAAGTACTGATGAATTAAAAAGAGATATATTAGTGTTTGCAAAAAATCAACCTAAAGATTTCCTATTACTTTTAAAGGATCCAATGTTAAAAATGAACGCTACTATTCAGTCGTTTTTTGACAAAGGCCTTTTAACTGTGAGAAATAATAAGAAAGAGGTTTGGTATAACACTCCTTCAAACAAAAAGAAGATGCTCAATGTTCCTTATGGAGAAGAGCCTAACCATATGGTGGCTTCATTCTTTCAGTCAGATCAGGGTGTTGAGTCTTTAAAGCACTTAAGCGGATTAGCTAAGAACATATAATAAAGCTATTAATTCAACAACAAAAGGCATCCATAACGGGTGTCTTTTTTTTTGTACCTTTGATTATTATTAACTCATAAATTATTATTATTATGGAAAAATACCTAAGTATCCCTGTAACTAATGAGGGAAATCAGCTTGTTACTTTAAGCAATGTAAAATTGATTGAGGCGGCATCTACTACTTCAACAACCATTAATTATGGTTCTTCAAAAGTAATTACTATCACACATGCGGCTGTTCCAGCTAATTCAACTATTTTTAGAAATTACATTCAATCACAAATGTCTGCTGCTTTAAGCACATCTTGGACAAATGTAAGTATG
>Ga0115001_10002112_pt1 | contig 15269 bp, 9 predicted proteins | sample ArcticOcean_MG_C_12_FD_89869 | JGI IMG/M metagenome (GOLD analysis project Ga0115001, IMG submission 89869) | Marine microbial communities from western Arctic Ocean - ArcticOcean_MG_CB8_130 | ecosystem: Environmental > Aquatic > Marine > Oceanic | place: Arctic Ocean: Canada Basin | collected... | reverse complement strand
TGTTCAATTTCTTGTGGTCGGTGTTTAACTCTATGCCTAGCATACGAACGCGCTCCGATGGGACCATCTTTCTCTCTCGCTCGTTCTTCATCGCTTTACTTCGAAAGATGTATTTAATAGACGCGTTTAAAATCGTGGTATTAAACGCGGATTTTCCTGTTTCCAATGAATGAAGGAATGAACAACTTCTTATAGTAAGAAAATTCAAAATTGCGGTTTATTTTTAATACATCGAGATCGATATCTTCCAAAGCAATGGACAAAAGCGGATAATTTTTCGACGAATCGGTAGGGGAAGAGATTCTTTTGAATCCTGAGCGATTTTCGCGCGGTTTCGTGCTATGGAGCGATCGGCATTGTCTCTCTCGAATCAACAAAGTTAGAGCGCTTTTTGAGGGAAATAACTTATAACTTTAGAAATCAAAAACGAAGTATACTAAATAAATAAATAAACATAATCGCGGGAGAGGATATCCATAAAAACAATGGCCGAACACTTAGCGTCGATTTTCGGTACCGAGAAGGACCGCGTGAACTGCCCTTTCTACTTCAAAGTACGCCCATGCTCGTTTCGTTCGTATATCATAGAAGTCCTGATTGGATCGAATTTCGGTGTGGATATTAATTAGTATTTGTTCAGTTCACGTGTTTAATATCGTAAATAGTACTAACGCATGTATACGCTTTGTCTTCTTCGTTTGATCGCGCAGATCGGTGCGTGTAGGCACGGTGATAGGTGTTCCAGGTTACATAATAAACCGACTTGTTCGCAGACGCTTCTGATGATTAACATGTATCAGGTAATGTTGCAAAGTGGATTGAGTTAGCCCCATGTTTCTCGTGTGTTTTTGAACGTGTTTTTCTTCGGGAGTACTCGGGAACGCGTGCGATCGAGTTCGGTATAAAACGAGGAAAGAGAGAGGTTTTATGGATCGAGTTTTCAAACGCAATCGTTTGCTTTGCGTGAGAGAGAGAGAGAGCGTGGAATAGTTTGCTTTGCGCGCGAGATTTTAGATGAATATCTTTTCGTCCGTTTACGTCTTGTCTGTGATTAATATATATCTTGCGTTCATAGTTAATACTAACTATTATGTATTGAATAATTTATTTATAGTCGCCAGAACAAGCTCGATTACTCGGTGGATCGACGCAAGGAGCGAATAGCGCGGAACCGAGAGAGATTCAGGAACATTACGAGGATTTTTGCCACGATATATTCGAGGAACTCGCAGTACATGGTGAAATTGAAGAGTTGAATGTGTGCGATAATCTCGCGGATCATATGGTCGGGAACGTTTATGTTAAATTTGCTGATGAAGACGACGCGAATAAGGCAAAGAAGGCGCTCGACGGGAGGTATTATATGGGGAGGCCTATTAGATGCGAGTTTTCGCCTGTAACAGATTTTAGGGAGAGTACGTGTCGTCAGTACGAGGAGAACACTTGTACGAGAGGAGGATATTGTAATTTCATGCACTTGAGGCCGATTAAGAACGCGACGTTGGCGCACGCGTTGTTTGGGAGGTACGGGAAGAGACAACAAGATCGTAGAGTATACGGGAACAGAGGCGGAGGAGGAGGAGGTTATGGTAGACGTGGTGGAGGTGGTGGAGAGCCTTATGAAAGAAGGGGAGATCGCGGTAGAGATGATGGACACAACAATAGACGAAGAGATGATCGCAGAGGGAGATCGAGATCAAGGTCGCGAGATCGACGCGGCGGAGGAAGAGAATACAACGACAGAGACGAGGACGATCGCTCTAGAAGAGAAGATGATGATGGCGATAGAAAGAAAACCACTGGTGGGGCTTTTGGGATGAGTGATGAGGAAAGAAGAGCGATGATTGCAGGATTTAAGAACGATGATTAATAATCTAATCACGCACTTTATATAATATAGTAGTTAAACTTTTAGTATATTTTTTTCTCAAGGGTATTACAAAGCAATTTTTTATTTAGTAAAGAAATGCATTCGGATCAAACGCCGCGCCGTAGCAATCGTCCGAAATATTCATACTTCTTAATCCGAAAGCATCTTCATCGTCGTCTTCTTTCCAATACGCTTCTCGAGTAATTGGATCTTTCCTATCAAAAATGACGCGCCCGCCCCTTCCCACTCTCGCTTTACATCGTTCCTTCAGTTGACCTAAAGGCAATTGAAATCCACGCAAAGAAGAAGGCAAAGGAACTTTCACAAACAACATTTCAATATCGGGAATTTCTGGAGGCGGTTCGTAAACCATTTGTTGTTGCACTCCTTTACCGCCTTTTTTGTCCACTTCGTCTCTTTGTTGCCTGGTGCGCTTGTTTTTGCTCAGAAGCGCTTGCTTCTCGCGCTTATTCGCGGCAATTATTTCGCTTTCGTCAGGTTCTGTCACAATTGTCCACAAGTTATCGCTCGCTTTGAATATCTCAATCTCGCCGTCGCATAGCAAGACGTTCTTCCCGTTTGTCGGTAATTCGGGTAATTCCTTCTTTGCGCGTTCGACGTCTTCAGCCCTGGCTTCTTTTTCAATTCTTTCAATTTCTGACTTTGGTTCGTGTCTTAAATCTATCAACAGCTTTTGTGCAGCGCGTTCTAACTCGAAAATTTCATATTTTCGAATTTCTCTTCTCAACGCCAACTGCAACGCCGCTCTAGCGACGATTAAAGAATCCTTCGCTTTGAGCATTTTTTCATAGCCGGCGACGTCATTTTCGCGTCTACGTCTCGTTTGTGGCCTATGTATTTTCTCTCTAGGTCGAAACACGTTGAATGGGTTTGTATCGTTCGGGGCCGGCGGTGGTTGTAATCTTCTCAAACACGGTTTCTGCGTTCGTTTTCTCTTCTCGACCCAATACTCGTACATCGCGACTATAACCGCTTGTTTATCGACAATCTCTGATAAAACTTCAATGGCGGTATCTTTCGGTAAATTACTCGTACTTGCGAGCGCAGCACACCTATCGGAATAGGACAACGCGCTCCCTTTCTCCTGCGCCTGCTGCGCCGTCACCGCTAAAACTCTCTCGTTTGCTAACCCGCACGCCAACTCTAATTTCCAAATCATTCTCTCAAAATCATCCTCCGAAAGAGCCTTTTGCGAAATCTTCTGCGAAGACTTATTATACTCTTTCAACCAATCCTCGTCATCGTTATCTAAATCATACTCCACCACATCTTTCCTTGGATTCTCCAACTCCGGCCTCCCGCACGTAATCCTCGACCGTAAATACCTCTCTTGCTGTTCATAACTCGCCTCGTAGTCGTCCTCGTAACTGCAAACTTTCAAAACCTCTGGTATTGGAATCTCATCCGTCCCAGTTTTCTCGTTCGCTTTCGTTAATACTTCCTCGTTTTCTTTATCTAATTGTTTATGCGCGTGCGAGACCTCTCTGGACACTATTTGATCCTCGTTTATCGCGTTCGGGTCTCTTATGATCCCGAGCTGTTGCGTGACCTCGATCGGTCTGTTCCTATACGATCTTTGCGCTATCGTTGACATTCTCTTTCTTCTCTATACTTTCTTCTATCTCTTAATCTCTTACTCTTACTCTTAATCTTACTCTCTTAATCTCTTACTCTTAATCTCTTAATCTCTTACTCTTACTCTTAATCTTATTATTATTATTACTACTACTATAACCAGATTACTAACAGAAGAAGAATATCGCTCGATATATATATGTATATATATTTATATATATATTTATACGTAATATATGTTTTTGATCACAATCACCTTTTCAAAGATGATCACGCGGTAGAACAATTTTATTCAGTAAACCTCTTCCTCTTCCTCTTCCTCTTCCTCTTCTCTCTTTGAATTAAACCTATTAACTGGTACGTGTACGCATATATAACTCTCTTGTCTTCTTCTTCTTCGTTTAGTGGGAGTATGGACTATGTAGGAGAAATGAAATCTCGTCCGTTAAGGAGGATCATTATGTTTTCTTGCCAGGCAGGCTTAGGGTTTAGGGTTTAGGGTTTACGAAGATATTCAGTGCAGGAAAGGCAGAGGAAAAAGACGAAAAAGAAGACGCGCGAGAAAAAGGGCCGTTGCTCTGTGTTTGCGATTTAGGTCATCGTTCAATGGATCGTGCTCGTTTTCAATCTTTCTTGATAATTTTTTTGTGAAAACCCAAGTATTTAAAGGCCTCGCTCTCTTCGGCGAGCGGATGGTATTGGTACACTTCGCTCGTCGTCACTTTGTCATCCAAGACGTTGAAGTAATGAAAGCGCGTGTTGTTGTGCGAAAATCCGTACAGGGAGACTTTTCCGGAGCAGGTTCGTAAGGCCATGATGACGCCGGCGAAACCGCTGGAAGGTTTGAGCTTTCGGCGGTCGACCCAGTCCCAGACGTGGCACCAAAATTCCGGGTTGAACACGCGTTGCGCGTGGTTTTTTTCGTCGTCGCGCTTGGCTAATTTTTTCTTTTGATAGTGCGCGAAATGGCGGAAAGTCTTCTCATCTCTCGCAGTGAATACTAACATTTCATCTTTCGGTTCTCTCCAACCCAAGTTATCAATATTCTGAACGCGTATGGTTGTCTTCTTACCGACATGTTTTTCAAAACCTTTCGTTGGCGCGGCGTTGAAGCGAATGACTGCGTCGTGACTATCGATTTCGCTGCCATAATTTGTTTCCAAAAGTGACCCAGAATTTCCAACAACCGCGCAACGTCTTCCTAACTTTTTCGACTCTGGTTTTAATCCGCCTCGCGTATGCACGTCATCCGTATCTGGAATATAATCGCGCAACTCCGGAACGGCTTCGTTCAAAGCCTGGTATGATTTCAACTGCATGACTGGTTTGCCGCCACAGGATATTTTCTTATCATCAGAACCTGCTGCGTCCATCGAAGACTTGCTCAAAAAGACGTCAACTTCGGTATCTAAAAGCTTTTTCAGTTTCGTTCCGCCGAGACGGTACGTCGCGGCTTTCAAAACAGCTTTTTGCATTGGCGACGGTTTTTCGTTACCTATTGCTACTACTCCTATCGCTACTTCTTTGCCTTCTTTTTCCACGTCTACGTCTTCTTCTTCTTCTTCTTCTTCTTCTTCTTCTACAAATACTACTTCTTCTTCTACTATTTCTTTTTCCTCTTTTTCGTTTTCAATCTCTTCGTCTACTACGCTTCCGCCGGCGTCGTCGTCGTCGTCGTCGTTCATCTTCTTCTTCTTCTTCTTCTCCTCCTCCTCCTCCAGAGCGGTCGCGTCTTCATTATCAGCACTATTCATAGAAGATAAAGCAGGAACAAAAGGAGCGCTCTTCTTTTTCACTCCTCTCCTCGGCCGTTCCGGCGCGATCTCCGGCCTCACCGGAATCACTTTCCTCTCCAAAACGTACTCCAAGTCCCTACTCCTCAACTCTTCGCTGACGACCTTCGCCACTGGTAACGCCGCGTCCTCTGGAACCGTCCTTCTCTCCACGATCGTTTTACCGTCTCTGACCCTCGCGAGTTCCCTCCTGGACTGGCCGCCTATTAAAAACCTCGGTTTCGGCACGAGCCCAATTTTCCTAAAAAACCGCTCGTTCATCCCTCTCCTCGTTTCCTCGTCAACATCGAAATCATCACTATTGACATCGACATCGACATCGACATAGGCTCTTGCTCGAACATAGCTCGCTTGAAACTTGGAAGGCACCCTCACAAACCTCGCCGCTCGCTTATGCGCATTAATCACGCTTTGTCTCACTCCAACCCTCGCTAGCGAACTTCTGAGTTCGAATGCAGTTTTTGTATCGCGCACGTTTTTGGTTCCAAACCGAATTCGTTCTTCTTCTTCTGCGTTAAAGAAGATCTTGGAGAAGAACAGGAAACCGCAAAGAAATAGTAGGAAGAGCTTTATCGCGTGAGTCTCTTTGAGCAGGCGCGAGAGAGGTCCGATCGAGACCGTGGATTGGTTTTGCGCTCGTTTAAAGCGCATTCGTTTTGTGAAGCGTTTGTTAGATATTTTTTATTGCTTTTAGTTTTAGACATTTGAACACCCTAAACCCAACACCCTAAAACCAACACCCTAAAACCAACACCCTAAACCAACACTATTTAAATATGAATACACATCGGACACAGCGACCGAACAAAACCGTAAGTGTCGTTGTTGTTGATGTGAGTATTCATAGTCAGAGTGTTGTTTGAAATTCGTATTCTATGATATAGAAAACAGTGATTATAAAATTAATGACGTTCGTTCGACGAATTGCGCCGCCACGGGATAGAGGCGATAGAAATGACTTTATGAATACATAGTAGTAAGCATAATAATTATCTGATGAATGCGTCGATTTAAAAGTAATGTTTCGTGAGAGACTTTTTGGTGATGAGAACCGAGCACGTTGGACATCGACCTTCGCAGTTTGAGGAATTCGCGAAGATTTCCATTAAACACGCGTAACACGCGAAATGTGAGCAAACGGACGACGCAAACGGACGAGCGCATTTTGCGGATTTGCAATGAGCGCACGAAGTGCTTTTCTTATTCGTCGTTGTAGTAGTAGTTGTTGTTGTTATTTCGGTAGCAGTGGCGACGGCTTGTTTTGATGAGTTCTTTGGAACTCGACCGAGACCGCTGTACGAAGGTGCAAGCGCTATTACGGGAAGCGGTTGCTGCGGTATCGCGGCGGCAACTATCGACGAAGTAGCAGTAGTAACCGCCGCTGTTGCTTCTTTGTTTCTCTCCTCCAACTTTTGCTTCGCATTTTCTCCTTCGATATCGTACGCCTTCTTCACGGCTTCTTTAAATGTCAAACCGTTACCGAGCGCTGCCCATAATGTCGATGGACCGACGCCTCTTTTATCAATCTTGCATAATTTCGCAAGCGTCTTCAAGGATTCGCTTAAAACTGATTCGCTCGAATCCGAACTGAGCGTATTTTTCATAGCCTCGATGAACTTTGGAAAGTCCTCGGGCGGAAGTTCAGCCCTCGCGCGTTTCACAAGCTTTTGCTTAGCCAACGTTAATTTGTCTACAGCACTATTATTAGTATTATTAGTATTATTAGTATTACTATCGCCACCATTCTTATTAGATTTTTTCGTCGCGTTTCCACCGGCTTTGAGTAACCGAGACGCCAAAGATTGCGCGCCTCCACCTCCGCCACCGCCACCACCGCCATATCTCCCTAAAAAAGCAGCATCATCACCGTTTTGATCGCCATCATTTTCGCTAATATTATTTTGTAATGCAGCCATGATGTCCAATGGTATAGAAAAATCAATAGTTCGAGCTCGTTTAACATGAGGAACATCATTTCCGTCGCGCTTTGAAGCATCCGTATTGTTGTTACTTATCCTATTTTGTTGTTGCTGTGTATCGTCTTGTATGCGTTTTTTCTTTGCCGATTTCGCCGCTGCCGCGAGCATGAGCGCACCGTTTGGATTTCCACATCGATCGAAAAATGCTTCCAAACTTTGAATTCCTCTATCGAACGTTTCGAACGTTTGCATAGCCGGCCGAAGCCATAAACTTAACTGATTTTGATGGTTTCGATACGCAAACCGCTCGTCGGCTAAAATGACAGCTCCAAAATCATCCTTGTGACGAATAACGCGTCCTAACGCTTGGTTTGTTGCTCGCATGGCAGTTTGTGAATACCACTGTTCTCCAGTAGTGATTGAAATGCCATTGTTATTATTTGAAGAATTTCTTTGAGCTTGTACGGCGGCGTCGAGAAATTCTCGCTTATACCGCACGCGAGCGGATGCTTTCGGAGCGTATGGAATCCCAGTAAGAATAACCGCTCTTCCGGCTTTGTCCGCGAAATCAATACCTTCGGAAACTTTTCCTCGACAAACGGCAAAAAACATTGCTCCACCTTGAGCTTTTGCCTGTTCTTCGCTACTGACGCCTACTTTACTCCAACTCGTTTTCTTCTTCTCGAGAGCTTTGTTAAACGCTTCGAACGCCTCTAAGAACTCTTCGCTCCCTTTTGGCTCTACAATTAACGTTTTCTTTGTCGTTTTCATGATTTCGTTCCATATTGAAGTGTTTGTTTTCCAGAATTGTATGCACTTCGCCATGACACCATAACTTGGAAAAAATACCAAAACGCCGTCGGGCGTGACTTGCGCCACTCGAAGCACTAACAAACCTAGCTCGTGCTTATATTGCTCGGTATCTCTAAAACGATAGCTCGAATTCAACGCGACGGTATTCGAAGGTCCTTTGAGAAAAGCGCCGGCCCAAACATTTTCTTGCGGGATGACGTGTGGATTCTCTAATCGAACCGGAAACGGCGCTCGAAGCTCAGAGGCGAACGAATCCATCGGCGACAACGTGCCAGAAGCCAAAAGAAGCGATTTCACGCCAAGCTCGCAAAGTTCGTTCACGATAACGCCAGGAACCATGCACCAAAAAGACATTGTCGGACCTTTTTGAAGAGCAGCTAATGCATTTTTGCCATCTTTATCATTATTACCATTCGCGTTCCACGAACTGAACTCTTCCTCGGGCGGACCTACGCGCGAACGATAACATTCTATGAGACCTTTTTGGCGAGCGGTAAACGCGCGGTCGAGAAAATCTTTCACGCGCTCGAGACCGGCACCACTACCTTTACCGACTTCTTCTGCGCGTATGGATAAAAGTGTCGAAGCATCGTCGCAGACTTGGACTATTTGACCGTAAGTATCCGCGTTAATATTGACTTTACCTAATATATCAAATATAAACCACCCGTCGCGAGAGGAAGGTAAGGTTTCTCCTTTTCGTGCGCGTTCCTTATCTTGAGCGACTACTATAGCGATTTCTCTCTCCAACGCAGCGAATATACCTCGTAAAGTTAAATAATCCGCAGCATCACGAGTTGGCATCGTACTACCCTTTTGTGCTTCTTTTTGTTCCTCTTTCGATAAACCGGCCAAACCTTCTTCGACCATGGAATAATATTGAAATGCCCCATCGGCGTCTTTAATCGCGTTTGCTATGTGCACTGCAGTTAAATCAGTCGATGCCGCTTCTTCGCACGCGGATTCTGCGTTATGCGCCTCATCGAAAATAACAATCGAATTGTGCCAATTAATAACAGACTCACCTAAAGTTCGCCTGCGCACGCTCGCGTCTAAGATGTACGAATACGGCGCGAAAATAAGCTCTGCGCCGCGCGTCATCTCTCGCGCGAGAAAGTACGGGCACGGCCCTCCCGACCGTTTTCCTTCTTTCACTAAATCTTCTATATCCATTATTTTCTTCTTCTCGTTAGTATTATTGCCTCCTTTATCTCGTGGCATCATCGTCGTTGTCTTCTTCTGCCCTTGCCCTCGCGAATCTTTCCTACTATTATTATTACTAATATCACCTGCGCCTCGACCACCTAAATCACCTAAAACGTCCTCAATACTACTACTAATGCCGTACATATCCTCAACGTACTTCTCCACGTTCTTCTTCTTCCCACACCTCCCACTCTCGCAGGCAATCTTACACAACTTCTCCATCCCTCTCGTATTCTCACCTAACTTCCCAGCGCCCTCTTGCACTTTCTCGTCCACGCATAACTGTTTCCGACTCCCGACTATCGCCGCTCGCGGTCTATAACTCGATCGCTTCAGCTCTTTCATGACCTGCTGTAACTGACTGTGCGTTCTTGATACGTATACTATCGTTATCTTCTTCTTAGTATCATTACTATTATTAGTGTTATTATCATTACTATCGCGTGCTTGAGCGTCATTGCGCAGAACATGTTTCTCGCTCTTCGTATCACCGAAATCCCCTACTCGTCTTTCTCCTCCCTCGAACTCGTCGTTCACTGCGAGAGTATCATTACCATTATTATCATTACTATTATTATTATTATTATTATGACTAGCAAACGCTAAACTCGCGCACAGTAAACATAAAGTCTTCCCGGTCCCAGTCGGTGACTCTAAAAGTGCGTTCTGCCGTTGACTAAGCGCGAGTAATATCTTCTCCATCATCACGAGTTGTGATTGGTACGGCGTAAACGGGAAATCGATTTGATACTCGCTTTGGTCGGCTTTGATCGAGATTAAGGGCATCTTTTGCGCAGTCTGCGTAAGTGTCCTGTTTGAGTTTATGTTCAGTTTATGAATTAATTTCGAGCGATGATATACTATTAGTAGTAGTAGTAGTAGTAGTAGTAGTAGTAGTAGTAGTAGTAGTAGTAGTAGTAGTAGTATTAGTATTAGTATTAGTATTAGTGTTATGACATGAATGTGTTTTAACTTCTTCTTCTTTTTCAGGCTCTCTCTGAGATGCTCTATTTCTTAAGCGAAATCACTCTTTTTCTTCAAAAACGACTACTAACTCACTGTTTTTGAGCTCAGAAAAGTGAGAGGGAGTGTGAATCTATGCACCCAATGAAAACGACTAAAACGAATAAACGAGAAGAGAGAGTCGATGAAATCATCAAAGAGCTGTTCGCGTGAGAGTGTACGTACAGTATAGTGTGGTATATAACGAACGTACTGTGTGTTGAAATATCAATGGACTCGTTGCGAGAGCGCGCGCAGCTGGTTTCTTTAAACGAGCTCGTTTTCCAAGTGAGAATACTCAAACATGAAATCGGGCTTGGACCTTTGACACCAACCGACGGCGGAACCGAACTCGTCTCTCGTTACGGCGTGATCGAAGAAGATGTACGCGCCTTGCTCGAATTCTTCGTTTGAGATCTTCGGTTCGTCTCTTCGAGCGAACCAGGCTGAATATTTCTTGTGGAAGCGCCAATTCGCGCGTTTGAGCTCGCGAGCGGCGAGATATTGCTGCGGCGTGTTTTGTTGGTGGTAAAAGGAGAAGAATAGGGCGTCCGCGTCTAAGCGTTCGAATAACAGAGGGTTTTCGAGCACTGGGTATAAATTATTCCCATTCGAGTCCGTTAATGATGTTGGGTAAGATGGCGGAATGATCGCTTGTGGCGGTCGTCGTACTCTGCGCGTCCAAGCGCCGTCGTTAGCCGATGGGAGTAATCTAGCAGAAGCGGATGCTTCGAGAAGGCGGAGTCGAGAAGATGGATCACCATGCGCTACAGTCGAAGTCGATCTCGTCACTTGACTTTGCTGTTGCTGTTGCTGTCGTTGTTGTTGTTGTTGTTGTTGTTGTTGTATTTGTTGCTGTTGTTGTTGTTGCTGCAAAGTGCTATTTACGGCGGTTTGTGCGGTTGCAGTTCCAGATAAGCCTCGTCGCAAGGCGGATGACATTTCGTTCAGCGAACGCACGCCTTGGTTCGGATTATCAAAGACTTCACCAGCGGCGAACGCCGCGCTCGCAGCTTCTGCCGCGGATTGCTGCTGATTTGCGTCTGACGATAAAGGTCTAGGCCCGGGCGGGAACGCCTGCTGCGCGGCGTTTCCATCTTTCACCACGTTGTTGACGTTATTGTTCGGTCGTGGAATTGGTTTTGCACTGCTGCTGTTGTTGTTGCTACTGCTACTACTTCCAACGGCTGCGTTATTACCGCCGTTGCCGCCGCCGTCGGCGTCTAATCCTTTTGGCGCGGGAAATCTCGATCCCCATTGATTTACATTTTGTTGCTCCGACGCTGCTCCAGCTGCCGTTGTAGTAGCATTAGTCATCGTTGCTGTACTATTAGTACTACTTTGAGACGCAATACTAGATGCCGCCGCCGAAGCAGCAGCAGCCGAAGCTTTAGGCGACGGTGGTGGAACAACTCTCGGTTTCGGCGGTTCGAGTATTTTCGAGCCAGCCCCACCGGACAAAGCGGTCACGAGTTGTTGAGGAGGTGGTGGAGTTGAAGGTAATGGTGTCGGTGATGGAGGAGGTTGTTGTGCTTGTCCAGCACTTGAATCGCCCATAGTTTCCTCATGCAACTCTTTCACGTTCGTCACGACCTTCACCGCATCTTTCGACGCTAGATCTTCTAAATTCAAATTCTCGTACATCTCACCGACATCATCAAAATCCTCAAAATCTTCTTGATTCCTCTCTAAATAATCTTCAATCAAATCCCGAACATCATCTGCATCATCGCACGTCAACGTCTCGTTCTCTACTAATCTCATCATAATCTCCAAATTCAACGTATGCGCCTTATGCCTCGCTAAGGACTGTTCCAATTTCGCAACTTTTTCATCGTTCCCTGTCGCACCGCCTTTATTCCTCCCCTTTTTTCCTTTCCCTCCTTCGCTTTGCAATAACTCGATCTCGGCCTCAAACGCATCGCACTGGTTCGACAACTCCTCCACGCACGTGGCCATCCACTCCTTCGTTTCCCTCCGTTGCTTCTCGTCGCTCGTTTCATTCTCCGATCGCTCTAAACCATGTTTCGAAAACGCTTTAGTCTTCGAACTCCTCTCTACTGCTTTAAATCGTTCCATATCGATCTCGATTTTCCTCTTATACTCGTTCAATTGATTCTTATCTTTAATCGCGGATTCTGCTAACCATCCTTTGATTTGGTCGCGGAACTTCTGTAGCTTCTTCAGCTCCTTCTTCAAATCGGTCTATTCATGTTCATAACGTCACGCGAGTAGTGTTAGTCTTATTATCACGTTGCACATAAAATAGAACGAGAGAGAAGAGAAGAGAAGAGAGAAGAGAATCTTCTCGCGCAATCTCGCTCGCTCTGGCCACGAAATCACGCAGGCTTAAAAATCTCATTCTCCCCCCCATCAATCAATCTCTCTCTCAATCTCTCTTTGGAACAACAAATCGGTTCCGGAGATTGGAAACATCGCGCGGCGCATGGCACTTAACTAAAACAAACAAAACAAAACCTAATCTCTCTCTCTCTTTCATTGATCTCTCGATGACGAAAAAACGGAACGAATCGATCGAGGGAAACAAAAACAAATTCCAGAGAATCGTGATTTGATTTCCCGAAGAAAAAACGAATAAGAAAACGAATAAGAAAAACGAACCTCGTACTTCTCCTTCAACGAAGGATCTGAATCGTGTAAACGATCGAAGATTTGCTGAAATAGCTCTTGTTGCTCGTCCACTTTGCGGTACGTTTTGTCCATGTCCTGCTGCAGTTTACGAATAGCCATTTTTCGCTGATTCTTCTTCTGATTCTTCTGCGCAGTGTGCGGCAGATTTGTGCAGCAGGTGGAAAGTGATCTTTGAATTTTGAAGAGACCTTCGCTGGATTGGATGGAATCGAGAGATTGATCGATGATGAATGATTCTTATTTTGATCGATGAATGGAGTGTACGTGCGCGTGTGTGTGCGTGCGTGTGTGTGTGCGTGCGTGTGTGCATTGGTATAAATATATAGTACATGCGACGTTTAATTGTTTTCGCTCGCGCTCGCGCTCTTCTGAATTGAGCGCAAACGTCTGATTGGAGAGAGAGAAGAAGAAGAGAGAGCTATGAAGAAGAAGAGTTGAAACGCGATATATACATATATCAATCAACGCGCGCGTGTGATTTATTATAAAACACGGGAATTTCGCGCGCGAGATGTCACTGCTTTATATATTGCGCGCTCAGCTCTCTTTCTCTCTCTCTCTCTCTCTATTTGGACACGAACGCCAGACGCATCGCTCGCGTCGATAGTAAATTCATCACCGAATTTCTCGCGATGCGTCTGGCGTTCGTGTTCTTTAATCGACTGCGTGATCTTTAAAACCGTTATCAAATTTCGTCTTTCCCGTCGACGACGCGGCGGTTGGATCATATTTATCCGCACCCGCCTCGACCGTCCCTACTCTCCTTCATAGCCTTCTCGGCTTCACTCACGGCATCTTCTAACAACGCGATGATCTCCTCGTCTCTCTTCATTTTCTCACCACCTTTTTTCTCGTACAAGACTATCTCGTTAATCGTAATCTTAAACGCGATCTTCTCGTCGTCGTCGTCTGCGTCCCTGTCTTCCTCTTTTTCCTTCTCGTTCCCTTCGACTATGCATTGCGGAAACGCGAGCTCTAAGGAATCCGCGCATTGAATAAAATCATCCAAATGCTTATCAGAATCGTACTCTATCGTGATCACTAACGCGGCCGGTTCTGACAGCGAGTTTCGTCACGCATAGCGTCTTATTTGATTATTTCTTCCGTTTTTCCGATATAGATATGAATTTTGAACATCCGATGTCTTCATTAGATTGGACGAATTGATAAAGAGAGGTTTAAGATTATTATATCTTGCGTCGTCGTTGTTGTTGTTCACGATCGCGTAAGTGTTCAACGAAGAACATCTGAAACAGTTTAAAACGAATTCATTCAGATCACTCGAAGTCGAAGGTGAGAGTTTAATGATCTTGTTCGCTTTGTTCTTAAGCGCTCTTGGGAACATCGTTTGCTGAGTAAAGATTTTGAGGAAATCGAATGAAGTTCATTCTTTTTGATATCGGATCATTGCGGTCGGAAAATTCTATTAATGTTTTATGACAAATCTAATCGCGCGTTCAATCTTCTCCTTGGCTATTCTGTACTCGTTACTGTTGCTATTGCTATTGATACTGTTACTATCGTTCGCGACAGCGCTGTTCTCGATTAAGCTTTCGGCCGTTTTCAGTAACCGTAAAGCCTCTCGCGCGTCTCGAGGCGTACTTCGTAATAGCCAACGAGACGCGTCGTAGAGTTCTTCGATCTTCATCTTTTCTTCCTCGAAATCTTGTTGTCGTCGTTGTTCTGTTGATGACGATGCTTTATTAGTAGCATAATCCATATCTGCCGCCGCGTTGTTTTCAACGTCGTCGTCATCATCCGCTTTGTCTTCTTCGTTCTCTCTCTTATTCACGTCGTCGTCGTCGAACGCTTCTTCATCGACACCATCTTTCCCATCAGCGTCATCTATGCTGCCACTGTACACGAGCTCCATAGCTCGCGCGCGCGCGTTCTCCAACGTCCTCTTCGCCTCTCTCGCGTTCCTTGGACAATGCTCTAAAGCTCTCTCGAACTCGTCCAACGCTTTCTTTGATTCATTCGCTCTAAGATACTTCAGGCCTAATCTAAACGCTTCATCGGCTACTTGCGCCGATGATTTCTTCCTCTTATTATTATTACTATTATTACTACTATTACTGTTCGTTCTCGTTTTCGTTCCTCCTCCTTCTCCTTCTTCTTCCTCTCCTTCTTCTCCTGCGTCTCTCGGATCCGATCGATCACTACGAGCGCCGTTCTCTGCGTCGTCGTCGTCGTCCTTCACTCGGTCACTCCTAAAACCTCCAATACGTTTCTTCGCTACACTCTTATTGAACACTGAAGCTTCCTCGAGAACGCACGAGCGATGCGCTAACGATTGTATGCGCTGCTCCAAGGCAACCATGAGCATGTCTGCGTCTTGCGATTGTCTTTTCAGCGACGTCACGACCGTCGTCGATGTTTGCATGTTTGTTTTATTCTCTCCCTCTGTCTCTTTTGCCT
>Ga0115001_10002101_pt1 | contig 15304 bp, 22 predicted proteins | sample ArcticOcean_MG_C_12_FD_89869 | JGI IMG/M metagenome (GOLD analysis project Ga0115001, IMG submission 89869) | Marine microbial communities from western Arctic Ocean - ArcticOcean_MG_CB8_130 | ecosystem: Environmental > Aquatic > Marine > Oceanic | place: Arctic Ocean: Canada Basin | collected... | reverse complement strand
CCCTTTCGGGATCTATGTTCTGCAAAACTTCCCATTGCAGTAGGACGTAATGCACTTTTGGTGGAGCTGCCGGGTACCGCCCCCGGGTCCAGCTCGTCGTTTAGCTTGTTTCAACGTTACATACTATTTATACAGTCTTTTAAGGTTGTTGTCAACCTTTTTCTGTATTTAATTTGCTTTGTTCATATTTCATCATTAGAGCGTAGAGGTCATCTGTTTTTTTGAGTAGACCGTTTGGTTGTACAACAAAAACATCTCCGGGCTTATAAAGATGACTACCTTTGTATGTGCCATCTTTTCTTAATCCCATAACTTCACCAGGCCAATCACCTCGAACAGTAAAGTGTTCTCCAACTTGTTCAATTGTATAATCCACCCACATCATTTACCAGAATCCTAAAGTCCTACCATTGCCTGCTATAATCATTAGGCAAGTCACTATATGTAATACAAACCACGGTGTTCTAATAATCAAATGTATGTGGTCATCTTTTTTATCATCATTGTATGCACTACTACCCATAGCCTTGCACCAATATTTCCATATACTTTTAACCATCATCACACCGTGATCTGTTAATTACATTGCGTTCTTTTTGTCTTGTACTTCTTTTCTGCGTTCTTTGGTAAGTTTACCTAGATCACCTAGTGCTTTTCTAGCTCTAGTTGCTGCAGCTTTAACGCCTTTTTCTTCAAATGTTGCATGTTCTGCAAGATAGTTTTGATACGCTTGTACTATTTCTTCATGTACGTTCATGTTATTCTCCTTTATTTAATTATTATACGAAATTTTTTTCAGTTTGTCAACCTTTTAATCACCTACAAAGACATTTCCAGATCCGCCTGCTGTAACAGGAGCACAATGAGCACCACCTAGTGGCACACATAGATTATCTGGATTTGCATTTTCAGGTGTATTGTTGACAACAAGTTTATTATTAATATAAACTTTGTTATTTGCGGCAATAAGTTCGCCGCCGCCGTGTGTGTTTGGGTCTCCATCTACAGAGACTAACAAATTATTTGCATATACATTTGACTGTCCTGTAACAGTTGTAGTTGCACCGCAAGCTCTTCCGTCAGTATCTCTATGGATGGCCACACTCATTATATTGCAATACCTGAGGTTGTTGCAACATATTGTTTGCTTATTTCGTCTTGTGTTTTTGATACACAAGACACAGATGCTGTTCGCATCATAAACTTGTTATCTGGGTTTACACTAAACATATACGGTGCTAAACCTAAACCTTTTTCTTGTGCAATAAGCACCATTGGTTTTCTTAATGTATAGTGGTTATCATCTTCTGATTCAAGTCGAGCTACAATTTCTTCGCCCGAACTTAGTTTTAGAGATACAGTATCTCCGTTTTTATATGGTATTTCAATTAACATTATATTGTGTGTCCTGTGCCGTTGTAACTAGTAGATTCGATATATTCCATCATGCCTTCATACCCGCCAACTTTATGTTCTCCAATTCTAATTTGTGGGAATGTTTTTGCTGTTGGGAACTGTTCGAATAGTTCGTCTCGAGTAAAGTCAGCATCTAATGTATAGTACTTAAACTTATATCCTCTAGCTTCGACCCAGGCCTTTGCTTTTGTGCAACTCGGACAAGCCGGCTTGCCATAGATTTCTATCATAAACTGAATCCTTTTAGTGATTCCGTGTCCACGTCTTGCTTGATGCCGCCAATAATATATGACTCTACTTCTGTCTCTTGTGGAGCAACTTGCAAGCCTGAGCTAGATAGCCAGTGCTGTGTCCAAGGTAGTGGGTTAGTATTAACTGGAGCATCGAATATTGCATCCATGCCCAGGGCCTTTAAACGACGGTTAGCAATGTACTCTACGTACTGATGTAATAGTTTAGAGTTTAAACCAATCATGCTACCATCTTTAAATAAGTATTCTGCCCAATCTTTTTCTTCTTCAACACACTCACGCCAAAGATCATAAACTTCATCTTGACACTCTTTAGCAATACTTGCCATCTCCGGATCGTCTTTTCCTTGTGTCCACAACTTTATTATGTGTGTGCTTAGTGCTAGGTGTTGTGCTTCATCACGAGCAATTAATGAAATAATCTTTGCACTGCCTTCCATTAGTTTTAGTTCGCCAAAGCCAAATGTACATGCAAAGGATACATAGAAACGCAAGCCTTCTAGAATGTTTACAGTTTGCATAGCAAGATATAGTTTCTTCTTAACATCTCGCATGTTTCCTTCTTTGCGATGTATAAATGCATCAGCGGCTTCTGTAAATTCATCATAATGTTTTGTAACACTCATTGCTCGTGCAATAATCTTTTCATCATCTAATATTGTGTCAAACACTTCGCCTGGATCAGCATATACATTTTTCATGATGTGTGTATAACTGCGACTATGTATAGTTTCAAAGAAGTCCCAAGTAACAATACATCCTTCTAGTTCAGGTAATGATACATGCGGCAAAAATGCTAGACATGGACCACGTCCTTGTACACTATCTAATAATGTTTGATATTTTAAATTAGCAGTAAAGATGTGTTTCTGCTCTGGACGAAAGTTAGCAAAATCAGCCCTATCTTTTTGTAGGCTTACTTCTTCAGGTCTCCAAAAATAACCAAGCATTGTTTGATTAAGTTTATCGAACACAGGAAACTTAAACGTATCGTAACGCTGTGTGTTTTGATCTGCTCCGAAGAACATATTTTGTTTTGTGAAGTCTACTTTTTCACGGTTAAAAACTGTCTTTGCCATGTGTCTCTTTCCTTAGCTATTTGTATAGTATAACACCTTTAATACCCTGTGTCAACTATATATTGCATGCCTCGCACTCTTCTTCGTCACCAATTTGTAATGTAGCAGGTTGTGTCTCTGCCACATTATCGTGCCAACCTAAAGAATGTGCTGGTTCATCGTCGTCTGTTTTATAATCGTATGTATTTTGATAATAGGATGTCTTCCATCCCATCTTGTATGTTGTTAACAAGTCATTCATCATTACACTCATTGGAACTTCGTTGTTTTCAAAGTGTGTAGGATTGTAACTCCAGTTGCCACTGATTGCTTGATCAAAGAACTTTTGCATTACAGCAACTATATTGATATAACCTGTATTGCTAGGCATGTCCCATAGTAATGTATAATGGTTCTTTAGTGTATTATACTGTGGTACAATCTGCTTAAGAGGCCCTTTCTTGGACTTCTTAACGGACAAGTATCCCCTAGGTGGTTCGATTCCATTTGTTGCGTTCGACACAACGGAACTGCTCTCTGAAGGCATTTGTGCGGACAATGTTGAGTGCCGTAAGCCGTGCTCGAGTATGTTCTTACGTAAAGTATCCCAATCATAATTTAATTTATTCTTTACTATGCTGTCGACATCACTTTTGTATGTATCGATAGGTAATATGCCTTCGCTGTATTTAGTGCGATTGAAGTATTCACAAGCACCACGCTCCTGTGCTAACTTGTTTGATGCTTTTAACAAATAGTATTGAAATGCTTCTGATAAGTCGTGTACAAGTTTCCATGATTCTTTATTATCATAATGTACCTTGTGCTTTGCTAGATAATGTGCAAGTCCAATGTAACCTATACCTAGTGAACGTCTTGCCTTTGTACTAATCTCAGCCGCTTTAATTGGATATTTCTGATAGTCAATAATTTCTTCTAATGCTCTTACTGCTAATTCACACAATTCATCCAAGTCATCTAAGTTACGTAGAATACCTACATTGATAGCACTAAGGATACACAATGCAATCTCGCCGTTCTCATCATCAATGTGTTCTAAAGGTTTAGTAGGTAACGTAATTTCTTGACATAAGTTACTCATGTAAACTGTATCTTTAAATGAGCTATGCGTATTACAGTGATCGACATTCATAATGTATATACGTCCTGTTTCAGCACGTTCTTTAATTAATGCTGAAAACAGTTCCATTGCTGATACAGTCTTCTTTTTAATACTTGTAGCACGTTCGTACTTTTCGTATAGCTCTTGGAACACTAGTGGGTCACCGAAGTATGCTTCATACAAGCCTGGAACATCGTGAGGGCTAAACAATGTAATGTCGCCGCCCCCGAGCAACCTTTCGTACATTGTCTTGTTTAATTGAATTGAATAGTCTAACTTACGCACTCTGTTGTCCTCTGTACCTTTGTTGTTCTTTAGTACAAGGATGTCTTCAATCTCTTGATGCCAGAACGGGAAGTGTGTAGTAGCACTGCCACCACGTACACCATTTTGTGTACAACAACGTACTGTTGCTTCAAACTTCTTTAGAAACGGGACAATACCTGTGTGTGCTACTTCTCCGCCCCTAATGCGTGAGTTGACTCCACGGATTCGTCCTGCGTTGATTCCAATGCCTGCCCTTTGCGCCGTATAACGTCCAATAGACATATCGCTGGCAAAGATGCTATCAAGGGTATCGTTAGCGTCAACAAGAACACAACTTGCAAACTGCCTAACAGGGGTCCGGACCCCTGCCATGACTGGCGTTGGGATATTGATTTTAAATAGTGAGGTCGCGTCATAGTATCTCCTTACATAATGTAATCTGTCCTCTTTAGGATAGTTAGCAAACAGAGTTGCTGCTATCATCATATACATATACTGTGGGGTCTCAAAAAGGCTTCCGGTACTTCTATCTTGAACAAGGTACTTGTCAACTACTTGACGCAAGCCTGCATAGGTAAAGTTCTCATCACGTTTATGATGCATATATGAATCTAATCTAGAAAGTTCGTCATCATTATAAGAATCTAAAATTGACTTGTCATATATACCTCTTTCAATGTTTAGCTCAATCATTTCTTTTAGGGTAATAACATTATCATAGCCACCAAATACTTGTTTGTATACTGCATATGATAGCAACCTGGCCGCTGCATATTGATAGTTAGGTGCATCTAGATTGATAAGGTCGTTAGCACTTTTGATTAGTATTTCTTGTATTTCATCAGTACTCATTTGGTCATAAAATTGTATATTTGCATTCATTTCAATTTGACTGCTACTAACACCAGCTAGTCCTTCACACGCAAATTCTACTACTTTATGTATTTTTTCTATGTCCAGTCCTTCTTTTTGACCTGTGCGTTTGACTATGTTGATGTTAATTCCGTTTGACATTTTTACCTCTTCGTTAATTTAATATTTAGTTTAGCTTCGGCAAACTATAGCGTTTTTCGATAGCTATATTGCCTAACTGCTTTATTTCATTTTTAATATTACTACTATTTTGATTAACAGTAATAACATCAGACTCAATTTGCAACACATACATTGTATTAGATTTTTCAATATCTGTACCAATATATATCTCAAAGTCCTTACCAGTAAAACGATTAGTTAACTGTAAAGAATAACACACTCCTAGTAATTTACAAAAGTTACAGTACTGATTTTCTGCAACTAATTGCCAAGGTGTAGGCCAGGTGCTTTGATCCCACGGGTCAGTATGTATACTCACCTGAGGAGCGTTATCGTAATAGTTAGTTGCTTCTTGTATTGGATTTTCGCAAGTTTCTAATGTCTTACGAAAATCACTCCAGGAGGCTAACCGGTCTTCATACTTATGTTTATAGAACATTTAGATTATGTTACTTTGTTTACACCTGATTGTGAATTTCATCTCTGCTATTAAGTTCGTACTTGTTATATTAACAGAAATTGTTTCATTTGTCAAGTCCGAATTTTCATCAATTAACGTTGCGTTAAAAATAATATCATCTTCGTATGTTGCGTTTCCTGAATAGTTATAGTCATCGGCAACCGTAACAGCGCCAGTGCCAAAGTTTTCTTGTGTAATGGTTAATGTTCCACTACGTACTGCTTCAAAATTTGTAGCAGTAATTAGGTAATCAATTTCATATGACTGGTGTTCACTTCCTGGAAGTCTAAAAGTCTTAACATTTGTACCCTGACCTATAGCAACAACGCTGTGGTAACCTTGTGTATATATACTGTTGCCTTCTACTTCGGGTACATATGCAACATTGTTTATGAACTCTTGATTATATGAAAGTGCTTGTGTTCTACTAAAATAATCACCGTCACTGTTGTTTGTGTTTTTATTAAATTTTATAACACTTGTTTGAGGCTGTCCTTCTGTGCCTGCTTCGTTGCCACATGATGTGAACTTGTTTGATTGGCTATGATTGTATTCGCCTTGTTCGATATAGATAGCTTGTTTGTTTACTTTATTAAAAGTACTATTCGATATATTATTTTTTGAAGGTCCAGTTAGTTTACCTGATCCACCTAGTGTCATCCCTTTACCAAATGTAATTCCGTATCCAAGTGTATCAAAAGAACACTTATCAAATATGTTATTGTTGATATCCCATACAGATTCAACAGCATAACTAAAACCTGTAACTCTAACATTTTGGAATGTATTGTTTTTTGTTTCTATACTGCCACTTAAACTTGACATTTGAATGCCAATATTAGCATCTACTAAGCTGTCAGACTGTGTCCAAGCTCCAGTAACATCTATATTATAGAAGTAACTATTTGCACAACTTTGTAAATCTATACCTTTATTAGTTGCAGTAGTATCTAGTGTAAGATTTTCAATGCGTAAATTCTTAGACTGTGTTACACTTGTAGGTGCATAATTTGGTGAACCTGGCGTACTAGAACTTGTAACAGTATCAAATATGGGTCCAGCACCAGAATTACGTATAATAGTTTTGTCTGGTCCAGCACCTACGATGTTTGCTTGCGGCGGAATGTGTATTGTGCTAGTTATTGAATAGATACCTGGTTCTAAATATAAAACAACCTTGCTTGATTCATTTGCTTTTGTTGCATCGTTTAAAAATAATTGATCAACTGCTCGTTGTAGTCCTACTGTTGCATTGTCACTGGCTATACCAGTAAGACCAAATGCTTTTATACTTACAATGTCATCTAATCTTGATTGCAGTGTTCTCTCTATAGGACTTGCACTTGATGATCCTGTTTGTAAGTAACCATCTGCTACACGATATGTATATGTATCAGCTAAACTAAAGATATCATCATACTGTGTGAGAATTTTTGTATTACCTACTGCTGGCGAACCTTCTGCAACACTGCCGTTACCAATGTATAATTCACGACTGTCAATTGCCCAACCTAGTTCTCCACTAGAGAGTTGCGGTAAACCTGCACCTACATTCTTTTGTCCTCTTCGGACTTGTATACGCGATATTTGTACGACTGCCACTAGTTTCTCCTACTTGTTTAATGTATTTATGCTAGTGTTTCATAATATTTGTATACTCGTTCATACCATTCATGTTTCCATTCGTCATACTCATGTGGCCAAAGATCAAACTGTTGATAGGTTTCTCCACCTAGTTTCATTCCGTCGTCTCCTCGACTACACATAAAAACATGTCCTTCACGTATGTCAGTTCCGTATACTGCATTATGTGCTTCTGCATAAGCTACCATCTGCAGGTAATAATCTATTACCCACTCTGGCTTCTTTGGTTTATTAGTTTGTTTAAAATCCATAATGCAGGGGTTGCCTTTATACTGTCCAACTAGGTCAGTGGTTCCTGCATATAGTTGTGGAACGTATAACTGTACTTCGCTACCCCATATCTCATCTACATCGACCATTGCTTTATCTCGTATAACCTCTGCCATACAGTGTGCTTTTATTGCAAATGGATTAGACCCTGGAGTAGGCCATTTGCCAAACTCAACATAGTCTTCAAGATACTTGTGCATCCGGGTACCAACACCCGCGGCTTCGGTAACAATCTCTTGTGCTTTAGTTTCACCTACCCTCTTGCGCCAAGCGATAAGGTGTGTCTTATCTTTAGTAGCGTCAAGAATAGTTGTGACAGAGGCTACTGCATTTCCGTCGGGGGTTAGGTATTTTCGCTTACCCTCTATCTGTTTTCTATGTATGGGTTGGTAGTTGTACTTGTTATTAATTAGACTCATCAGTATCCTCATATTCGTCCCAGCGATCCATAAACGGATCAGACATAAAATACGGATCAACTGTAGAGTTGGGATCATCTTCAGCAGTAATTGTTTTCACTTCAGGAACGAAGTGTTTTACCATATTCTCAACACCCAGCTTTAGAGTAATCGTGCTACTTGCACAACCACTACATGCACCGCCAAGTATTAAACTTAGATGACCATCATCATAACTTACAAAATCAATAACACCGCCGTGGCTTGCCACCGCCGGTTTTACATTTGTTTCTATAATAGCTTTAATTTGTGTAATTATTTCTTCATTGCTTCTTTCAGCCATACGGTTTCTCCTAGTGTCTATATATTATAGCACCTTTGTTTTACATTGTCAAGTATTAAATTTTGTCGCCTAAATCCGTAGCTGATTTAGCCATTTGTGATACTGCATCACCACCAGCATCTTGCTGAGGTGTATCACCTTTTGATACTGCTTGTGCAGTCTTAGGCTCAATGCCTTTTTCGTTGAAGTTAGTTACCATTGTTTTAACTCTGGCATCTGTATCATATGCAGCTTTGAACGTACTATAATCGAATTGCTCACCACCTACATTTTGCATAAGTTTGTTAAGGTCTAAGTTCTTAGATCCTTTTCGTATTGCTTCTTTAGTAGGTTTTTCAAAGTGTAAGTATACTGATTGATTTGCCTGGTCAGCACTATTAATAACAGTTCTTAAGATCTGTACAAGTTTACTTGCTGATTGATTAGGCTCTGCCTCGAGTATAATTTCAGACACTCTCATGTCTAATCCTTACTTCTTTGTTGAAAGAATTGTGCCTAGTCTGCGACTAGTTTCTATCATTTTCTTTTTGGCTATTTTGCTTTCACGCTTTTCACGTCCAGCTTCTGCTTCTCCACCTGCGGCAGGTTCTGCCGCTGCAAAGTCGTCTTCAGCTGCTTCAGCATCTATTGTTGGCTCCATCTCAGCATCTGCTGCTGGTTCAGCGTCCATTGGCTCTTCTTCACCACCCATAGGAATTGCGCCACCTTCACCAGTCATTTGTGCAACACCAGCTGTTAATGCTGCTCTTGTTGCTTCAAGTGCTGTGTATAAACTTTCAAGTCCTGGTTTTACTGTACCTATAAATGTTTCTGACTGTGCTTGACCCATTTCATCACGTATTGCATCGCCTAGCTCTAACATTGACTCAGCTTGCATTTCTGCTGTGTCTTCCATCCAACCTGTAACTCTGTCAACCATGTCCTTAGAAGCCATAACAATTTCTGCTTTGTCTTCTTCACCTTCTAGTAGTGATGTAAAATAATTATCTATAATAGCTTTTCCTTCATCAATGTACTTGCTTTCGGGAGTCTTCTTCTTAGCAATAGCAGCCTGTAATCCTGCTGGTAATTTTTTTTGTTTTGCACTTAGACCTTTTGCTGGCTTGTCGCCTTTTTTGCTAGTGTCTTTCTTTCCTTTAAGGAAAGCTGGCTTATCGTCTGACTTGTCATTTGGCGTCCCGTTATCATCCATAGGCATCTTGTTCTTTTCATTTACTTCTTCAGCTTCAATGACTGCTTGATTAAGAACGTCTAGGAAGAGTTTATTCTTTTGATACTTTTCATCATGTACTGCATCGAAACTTTCATTTGTTTCGTATTGACTAAGTGTCGTCCTTAGTTTGTTTCGAGCATCTTCTAATTGCTCTAAAGTAAATGCTTCAAGATTGATCTTCTTTCCGAATCTCTTAGCAAGACTTTCGTTCAACGAAGCCGCTGTCACTGGTTTATTAATTTCTCTAATGTTCATCAGTCTCTTCCTAATGTTTATTGTGTTATAGTTATTTAGCCATTTAACCTAGAATATACTGCATGAGTTTGGCTTTAGCGTTACTAGTGTTTTGTACTGCTATATCTAGTCGAAGTTCAGCAACATCACATTTGAATTCGTCTTTAGTTTTCTCTATAGTGTTTTTATAAAACATACTATCTATATGATGTTTGCTTAATGTATTGTCTAATCTACGTATCTCATCAATACTCCTATTAGGTTTGTGGATACTGCAATGCACATGAGCAACTGCGGCAGATTTACTGTAGTAACTTGTAACTTGTTTGTTTTCTTTAGTGTCGTAGATTAAGTATCCGTGCCAAGACTTGCGTATAACAAAATGCTTTATCCTAATGCTATTGCCTTTTTGATAAGGAATAACACTAAGGTCTATGCTGTTTACGAGTTCTTCAAGTTGTGTTAATAGTTGTTCGTCAATCATTTCTCATAACCAAATAAAGATTCTTATTGCGTACTTTACTTACTAAACTTTTCTTAACCATATTATCAATTATGACTTGTTCTCTTTCAGTATACGAGCTTAGAGGGAGCGGGTTCGCGTCCATCTTGCCCAACAATTTTTTTTCTTCATTGGTTTTGTAAATGTCAAATGACTGTATAAGTTCATTAATCTTCATTACATTGGAGTTTTCATTACAACTTTTGCACCAGGTTGAATACCTTTATCAACCTCGCCATTGCTTCCTGTGTCTATTACAAATCTTTTACCACTTGCATCACTAGGATCTTTTTGGATCACTCCGGGTTTGTTTGGATCTCTTGGAACTTTAGTTTCGATGCCTGTTTTAGGATCTTTAAGTGTTACCTGCTTGTCGTCTGCAGACATAACGTCTAATTCGTTCTCTAATAATTCGTACATTCTCATTTAAACTTCTTCCTTCCAAACGTATTCTTCTTAGGCTTATTAAGTCTTGTTAATCGCACTGCCGCAGGATTTGTTCTTTTAGCAATAGCACTCTTAACTTTCATTGTTCCTGCTCTTTTAGCTTTAGTCTGTTTTAGGCCTACACTCTTCTTAACATTTATAGGAGCATTACATGCCGCAGGACTTGCTCTCACTTGTCCTTTTCTAGCACCGTACTGGCATCTAAACTTTCTAGTTTGTTTGCCTCCGCTCCTACTCCAAACTCTAATTGCACCAGACTCGGTAATATCAGATACAATCATCTTGCACTCTTATTCATCTGAGCAACTCTTTTTGAAGCTGGATTGGTTCTTTTTGTACGCTTTGCTTTACGAGTCATCCTACTTCCTAAACGTGCTTTAGTCTTCTTTAGCAAAATACGTTTCTTTACGTCCGGCGCTGCAAAACATTGACTCGGTTGTTTTACAACTCTGCCTTTGCGTTTGCCGGTCATGCAACGATACTTACGCACAACCTTTGACCCTGACTTAGCCCATACTTGCCTTTCGTTAACAAAGTCTTGTAAATCGTTTATTATACTTTCGTATGTAAAACTTTCAAACTCACTACGCTTAGGCATTTTTATACCAAGACGTTTCATATCTGGTGCTACATATTTCTTGATGTTCCTGTCGCTCATTTCATCATAGAAGTGATCAAACAAATCAGTGCCATATTCTTTTTTATATTCTTTTGCAACAAAATCATATTGATCTTTATCTTCAATCTTTCCAAGTTGCCTTCTTAATTTATTCTTTGATGTACCAATACCAGTACCGCCCTTCATTGAAAGGTAAAGTTGTTCAGCTGTGCTTACTAATACTGCACGTTCTCTAGTTGTAAATTTAGGTTCTTCTTCTTTATTATTACCTGTTGTTGGTAATGGTTCGTCTCCACCCGGGCCTGTTGGTAGTTCTCCACCTTTCAATGGATCTCCTAGTGGTTCATCAGTGCTTCCTGGACCATCTCCGCTACTTGTAGCAGTTGCGCTTGCTGGTTTATAAACAAAGTTTGTTGCCGTACCATCCATTAGTGCTACTTTAAGTTGTACAAGCATCTTAGCTGCTTCTAGTTCGTCACCTTCAATGCCCTCTAGGTCTGCAAGGTCATCTTTGCTGTAAAGTTTTTCTAATCGTCTACCGATTATTTTTTGTAGTATTGGTTTAGTGCTTTGCTTTTCTATTATGACAACAAGTTTCTCTAAATTGCTTGTAGATAAATCTCCGCCTAGTATTTGAACTGCGCTATTTACTTCTTGTGTCATGCCGCCTACAACAGGTTTCTCAGTTTCTGGTGCATCATCTACTGCGGCTTTAAAATCGTTAATTTCAACATCAGTTTTAATTTCTGTTGGTGTTTTTTTGCTAACTGTGTTGTCAGTATTTGAACTAGTCATGCCACTATCATCACCGGCGTTAGGTTGTGTCATGTTGCCTGGGCCATCAAAGTCGCCAGTTGGAGATTTACTATTTGCACCTGCAGGCATTTTGTCTGTATTAGTTCTATCCTTGTCTTGATTGGTTGCTGACATAGGATCAGATTCTATTTTCTTTATTTCGTCTTGTATTATTTCAGTTGCTTTGTTTGGTTCTACAAACGCACTCATCATTTGTTCGTCTTGTGCTGCTCTAACCATAGCTTCAAATTTTTGTTGGGCAGTTGCTTTGCCTCTAAACCGTTCCGGAATTACAAATGCATACCTTGATTGTACAAACTTTCTTAGAGCCTCTTCAGGATCCATTTCTTTTAGGTCTACCTGTAATTGTTGAGCAGCTACTGCTGATTTAATTACAGGGTTTTCTAGTTCAATGGGTGTAAGTTTTGAAATAATTGCTGTTGCTCTGTCTGCTCTTTCACCTGGCCCAGCAACATTATTAAAGTTTGCATCACCTGCGGCAATAATTTGTGCTATTTCCTTAGGATCATTTTTTTCTCTTGCTGTCTTTAATGCATTATCAACAACTGCAACAACTTTTTCAGCTGTGTTTGCATCTTTAAAATCAGCAATAGGTTTTGGTTTAACTTGAGCTGCATCAGTTCCGGTACTTGCACTACCGTCTTTTTGTGCTACTGGTTTTTCTTTGTTCTTATCTAAGTATGCTTGTCTCTCACCTGGCTTTTCGTATTCCTTACCTCTACCGCCAACAGCATTTGCCATTGCTTTAAGTGTGTTAGGTCCTGGGTCTCCATCTGGCTTAAGGCCTTTTGATGTTTGGAAGTCTCTTACTGCCTTTGCTGTGCCTGGACCAAACCAGCCATCAGCTTTTGCAGGAAATCCTAATTGGGTTAGGGCAGTCTGTATGGTTTTAAGCTCAGGACTGTTTAAAGCACCCTGCTTAACTTTCCGCCACATACTACCATCAGACTTAATTGCAATGATAGCCGCGTTGATCTTAGCTTCTAATTGAGCTTCGGTAAGGGGATATGTGAGTTCTCTTAATAGCATAACACACTTATTTAGTAGTTTTACGTGAAGTTGATTAGCAGAACGATGATGGTGGAAAGTAGGCCAGCAACAATAGTACCTGTTGCTCCTATCATTACTTTGATCATAGACTTGTTACCCTGTTGTATATCAAGGTGCACATGATGGAGTTTCTTCTCAACCGCAGTCAAACGATTTTCTAAGTTTTCATATCTCTGTTGACATAAGTCAACGTGTGCTTCTAAATTCTTTTTTTCTAAGGCAGTTGCCATATTATTTCTCTCTATTGCTCTGTTGTGCAAGGGTTCTTGTATGTGTACCTAAATGAGATGTTGTATAAGCCTTAGTGTAATTATTTATCATATAGTACCAGTCTAGTTATCAGATAGTTTAAAAATAATATTACAATCAGTCTTATGTTTTGTCCTAAATGCACTGTTGGTTATGTTTACTGTGTCTTGTAAGCCTGTAATAATAGGAACAAGATCGAAGTCTTCAATCAGCGTGTCTTTTGTAATAGCACCTTGTTGGTCATAGGTAAATTCAAATGTCCAATATCGTTGTTTGTCTTGGATGCTTGATCCGAATCCAAGATCACTTACATCACCTACAAATGTCTTACATTCAATAGGTGTTGGTTGTACACGAAGTCCAATTGTTTGTAAAACTGTAAGATGATTTGCTTGCTGTTCTCGAAGCAAACGAGCATCTTGTTTCCTTGCTTTAGATTCTGTAATATCGATCACTGTAGTTATAATAACACGCATGACTATATTTACAGTCGTAAAAAAAGGCCCACTGTAAAAGTGAGCCTTTAATTTTTTTAGTTAAAACTTATAGTCCTTCAATGTCTGTAACAATAGTTACAGTTATAGTTGAATTGTCTATAAGTGTACATACGCCTGCGGATGAAATACCAAAATCACTACTTGTGATGTCACCTGTTTCAAGTGCCATACCGATTTCTAAAGCTACTGTGTCGATAGATATATCATGTCTATCTGTAACCATATATATTTCAGTACCATTAGCTTTGATTTGGAACAATCCTGTGAATGCTCCAATTACTTCGCCAATGTGCTGTGCAACTGCATCTGATCCGATGACTGCGTCATCACCTGAAGGAACAGCTAATACTACCTTCATCATCTGTAGTTCGCGTGTTGCGTTAATTGTACCACGTGCTATCGCTGCTGGATTAGTACGCTCAAAGTCTCTTGTTGGTGCTGCCATTGCTTATCTCCTATGGTTAGCTATTAAGCTGCACTAAATGTGTCTAAGTCACGGATAAGAACAACTTGTGCTGATAAATCAATACCGTCTACTGTTCCTAATGCTTGATGTCTACGTGTCAAAGATGCTGCATCTGAATGATGTCCATCGATGATTGCAAAGATTTTACCTGCTGTACCTGTTGATACATACATTAGTGGTGAAAACTCACGTACGATTGCTTCGATGCATCCGCCGATTCCGTCTTTTGCACTGATGTTTGCACCAGCATCGATTTCGATAGCTGTGATCTGTGATGTGCTGTAGTTTTCGCCGTGATCATAACCTGATCCTGCGCCTGCTACTGGGTTTACTCTTGTGAATGATGCCATTTTATTTCTCCTGTTCTAAATAGCCACTCCGCTCCGGAGTGTTTCATGAAAAACGTTTATTCGCTTTCCTACTTTGTATTTAGTCTGTATGGAAAAATAACCTACTTTAAGGTCTTTTTGGCTCGATTTTGGATAGATCTAAACATACTAATGTATGCAGGGCCTGCTCTAACTATATCATCCAATGCTTTTACTGCTGGCCGCATAGCCCTTACCATATTACCTGGTATAGGTTTACCTTCTGCCATTAGTTGTAAAAAGCCTTTAACTAACATAATGTTTTCAGGTCCTACAAGATACCTATAGAATACATAATCTCTACTTGCGGCACTCATGTCTGGCATACTAATTGTAGGTTCGTTATCTTTTACCCAGTTGCTTTCTAGATCACGTTGACTTGCAAATTTTTCTAAGTCGTCTATTATATCACTGCTTCTTAGTTTAGCTCTAGTTGCATACAAAAGTTGTGTTACAATAACTCTCCTTTTGTCATTAGTCAGTTGGCTCCAATTAGTTACGTTGCGTCTAATTGTTTTATAGTCTGTGTTTGTTACGTTAAGTATGTTCTCTAGTCTTACAAATAACTGTGTAGCATT
>Ga0115001_10002091_pt1 | contig 15331 bp, 9 predicted proteins | sample ArcticOcean_MG_C_12_FD_89869 | JGI IMG/M metagenome (GOLD analysis project Ga0115001, IMG submission 89869) | Marine microbial communities from western Arctic Ocean - ArcticOcean_MG_CB8_130 | ecosystem: Environmental > Aquatic > Marine > Oceanic | place: Arctic Ocean: Canada Basin | collected... | reverse complement strand
GTTGTTATTGGTTCTGGTGCTTCTGCTACTGTTGGTTCTGTTGTTGGTTCTATTGCTGCTGCTGCTGCTGCTGGTTTTTCTGGTAATAATTTATCTATGCCTTCTTGAAAAAGTTCAAATGTAGTTGGGGATATTAATTTATATACAGATATATCATTGGGGTCGCCAAATTTAGGATAATATTTAATATAAACAGTTTTATCTGTATTAATTATATTAGGTGTCCAATAAAAATGCCTTGTGTTAAAATCCCAATGAAGTTCAACTTGTTTTGTAATAGGGTTGGACTTTTTCTCTACATTTTTGGTGTCAGGGTTAAGATAATCATTAGTTGGATTATTAATAAGAGTAATAATATTATTATTATTATTTAAAATTGAGTTTAATTCATCATAATATGTACTAGGGGCACCGTTCTGTAAAACAGATAGTTTGTCTTTTTTAAATAATAAACCTTCTTTATCGGTAGGTATGCGTATTCCTACTGCTTGTCCTGCTTGTCCTGCTGCTGCTTCTCTTGCTTCTGTTGCTGTTGCTACTGTTCTTGCTGCTGCTGCTGCTGCTGCTGCTGCTAATGCTGCCGTGTCTGCCTCAATTTTATCCCGCTCTGCTTCTTCTTTTTTAAATTTTAGTTTATCCAATTTTTCAGCGTTTCTTCTGTTATCTTCCTCAGTTGATAGTGCTTGTTCAAGTCTGTCCGAATTTAACTTGAACCACTCTTTAATTGCATCTATATTCATATAGATTCCTGTTCCTAAACCTAATAAACTAATAATACTCAATATGACGGCAATAATAGTAACCGTTTCTCCACCCCCTGTTAATTTATTGTTTTGTATTATTTTGTAATATTTATTTTTATATTTATGATATTTTTTCTTATATTTAATATTCATTTCCATAATATATATATATATATATATATATATTATAATTTAATTTATAAAATTTTTTTTATGAAACTTTATTTTCATTAAACTCTATTTTATGTATTTTAATAAATAATTATAATTATATGCTAATGGTAATGAATATTTAATATATTTGTAAATCAAATTTTCATTTTTTGATAATACACCATAAATACAAATATATAAATAAATATCCCTATCAGAACAATTATTCTCAATAAATTTATTTGTTAATTGAAAAACTTTATCAAAATCATTTTTTGATAACCACATATCTATATTTGATTTAAATATATGATATAATTGAAATGTAATATTATTACAAAAATCTATACAATATGTTGTATTGCTATTTTTTAAATATTCATTATAATCTAGTATTTGTATAGATTCATCTACAATTCTATAATTATCATATTTACTCTTAAATGGTGGTTCAATATAATAGAATGGTAATTCTAAAACATCCCAATTATTACCAAAATAATTAATAATATCAGTGAAATCGGATTGATATGATTGTATATATTCATAATCATTATCTAGTTTTAATGTATTATGAACAGATAAAATTGATAAATCATTATATAAATAAATATGATTACTATTAATTATAAACACATTTAATAATTTTTTTATATAAATTTGTATAAAATGTAAATAAAATAAATAATCATCTAATACATTACATTTGTCACAGTAAAAATGTGTTATATTAAGATTTAATATTTTACGATTACATAAAATTAAACGGATTGGTGTTATAAATTTATTATCCTTACAAAATGGATTAATATTAACACTATTTTTATTAAACTTCCATTTATTGTCAGGATATTCATCTTGTTTTATTAAATAAAAACAATTATTTAAATATATATCAGTAGAATTTGTTGAATCATTATACCAAGATAAAATATCATTACCCTGTAAAACTAAAATATCAGGACTTTCTGATTTAAGTATTTTTGATAATTGATATAGAGCATATGGGTATAAAAAATCATCACCGTCAATTGGAATTAAATAATCATATTGTTTTTTTTTTCTAAATATTTCAAATAAACTATTATGACCTTTACCCGGTTTCCCATTTGATTCAGTTTATATAATTTCTACATTTATATCCTTAAATTCATCAATTACCTCCTGAAAATAATTTTTATCTAAACTGTTTACAACTAAAACTATTGTATAGTTAAAGTCATGATTTATTTGTTTAATTATAGTTTTGTATGATAATTTAAGTAATTTTGAATTTGAAGATGTTAATAATGTAACTAAAAATTTACAATCATGCATTACATTATAATATGTAATAAATTTAAAAAATAAACCCAAAATTGATATTGTTTAAATAATATAAACTTATACTAGTATGGATTCAGGAACATTGAAAGAAATAGATGCTGTTTTTAAGGCATTGGTAAATATAAAAGACTTTGAATATACTTATAATAAATTATATGTATTCTTGAATAAAAGTAATTTTATAGACAATATTGAAGGAATTGAAAATAATAAAAACATAAGTTCTTATACTATATTTATAAATAAACAACTGAATAATGGTGTTAAATTGAAGGACGTATTAGAGTTGTGGGAAAAACACAAATTATCCAATATCTTATAAAAATAATTAAATTAAGGGAGGTGGATTATTATGATAATAACTATTGTAATAATGATATTGAAATAATGAGGTATATGAAAATGTGTAATATTTATATGAAATATTAATAGACATTTATTATATTAATATTAACTATTATTTTTAATTACTTTATATAGAACTTTTAATTACTTTATATAGAATTTTTAATTGCTTTATATAGAATTTTTAATTGCTTTATATAGAATTTTTATTTTTTTTATAATTATATGAAAAAATGTAAATTGATTATTTTAAATAATATAATTAATATAATTAATGTCAGACTTATTATATCCAATAAGAATGCGATATTTTACACTACAGGGATTAAGTAAAACAGAAATGATAAACATTTGCATTGAGAATAATTATTTGGGAGTAGATACTATAGATAATAAGGTTCAAATTATACATTTTATATTAAAAAGAGACTATCCTTCTGATTTTGATGATTTTATAAATTTTATAGAGGTAGATAAAATAGAATTAAATGACAGGGTCGTAGAATTGGAGAAAATGAATATGGTGCACTTGAAAACGATATTAAAAAATTATAAATTAACTCAAAACGGATATAAATCATATTTGGTAGAACGTATCATAAAATATGAGTTTTATAATAAAATTATAACAAATGAAGAGCAAAAAAATCTAAAATATTATAAAGAACTAAATAATCTAAAATTTATACCTGAAATAAATTATATAAATAGTAACTATCATAATGATTATGATATAACATCACTTTATAGACCTGTTGAATTCTATAATTTAGATGAATATATAAAGCATATGGAAAATTTGCGGTTATTAAATAACAATGCTTTAATTTTAGAACATTTAGAATCTATTCCACCTAATTATATAAATTATATTTGCTATAATCTAAATCAAAATGGTTGGATATTTGAAGATTATGACACAATAATTGCGAACACTATAAATGAAAAATATAAAGAAAAAAATGAAAATAATATTATAATTAATAATATTCCATCATTTTCATTTAAAACACTTGATACGGATTCTGAAATACATAATTGTACAGTATGTATGTGTGATATAGAAGATAATGATGAATGTAAAAAATTAAATTGTGGACATATGTTTCACATTGATTGTATTGATAATTGGTTAAGACGATCATTAGAATGTCCTATGTGTAGAAATGTAATTACTTAAAAATAATATAATAATAAAATTTATAAATGAATAATGAGGAAATAATGAATTGTTTTTTTGAAAATATACAAAAAAACATAATACCTATTCCCGAGAATTTACGACAGAATTACATAAATTATGAAGTAAAAAAACTATTAAATAAAGTAGATACAAATTATATTCGTACTCATTTAAATTACTTTTTTGAAATAAAAAAACCAATGGGAAATTATAGTTTAGAAAAAAAAGAAAAACTAAAATATTATAATAATGAAAGTGATATAATATTAATAGCACAATATTATGAAACGGATGATAAACAACGACAGAAAGAAAATGATATAAGTTTATTAAATAATATATTAAACGATTCTATAAGTAATATTCATTTATTGAATGAAAAGGAATATAATCTAGAACATATATTATCAAAAGTCCAACCACCATATAAAAATAAAGTAAAACAGCATATTATTGAGAAAAGAATGACATTTCACGATGGAATGGCATTTGCTAATACTTTTTGTAAGGGTAAAATAATAATAATATCAAATTTAGATATATTTTTTACTCCTGATTTAGCTATTTGTAAAACATATGATTTTACTAATTTATTTTGTTCCTTATCAAGATATGAATTATTACATGATTATAATTTTGATGGAAATAATAAAATTGCAAAATTTATTCATCAGGGTCAATTAGGAAATCCTTGTATAGATAGTCATGACGCATGGATATTTAAATCACCTATTAAAATGACACCCAAATCTAAAATAATGTTAGGTTCAGCGGGATGTGATACAATTATAAATTATGTTTATGGGGAAATAATGAAATATAATGTTGTAAATCCTATAGATAGTATAATAACTATTCATTATCATAGAGAACGTGAACGCGATTACCGCACACAAAATAATGTTAGATCACATTCAGGAATGGAATATAATAAGGATAATAGCTTTGTTCCAGATGATTATCAACATAAATATATTTTACATAAAGAAATAGTAGTATGTAATGAAATAGAATCATTTTGCACGTTTGCGACTAAGGGGGCATATAAGGATTTACGATTATTACTACATTCGTTAGAATTATATCACGAGGATATTCCAGTATTCATATTATGTGATAAATGGGTAAATGATAAAATAGATGAAGATGAATATAATTTAAAAATATATAAACGAATTGATTTGGAGAAATATACTGATATGAATAGAAAAAAAATGGAGGAATTAGATGTTTTTGTAGAATTTTTGCTAAAAAAAGCAGATGTAATGGATTATGCGATGGATTGTTATGAAAATACATTATTTATTGATGGAGATATTGTAATATTAAATAAGTTAGATTTATTGATAGATAAGAAATATGATGTTGGTTTAAGTCCTCACCATATTTTTGAAGAATCAGAAAAAATGTTTGGAAAATATAATGCTGGTTTTATGTATATAGCAAATAAAAATATAACAAATAATTGGCGAGAATTAGTAAATAAAAGAAATACATTTGATGATCAGCAATCATTAGATTATTTTGAGGAAGATTTTAAAGTATTTAAATTTGATGATAGTTATAATTATGGTTGGTGGAGGTTATTTCAATGTGTAAATCCGCAAGAACGTTTAAATTTATTTACTATAGATGATACTATATATTATGAATTCAATACATTAAAATGTATTCATACACATTTATATGAAAAGAATGATCAGCAAACAATACAATTTAATAAATTAATATTACAAATGTTAGAAAAAGTAAATCATCCAATGTTAAAATATATAAATCAATCAGAGGAAGAAATAATGGGAGGAGGAGAAAAAGTAAAAAAAACAGTAAATAAAACTTTTGATAAAATAAAAGAAAATATAATATCTTTGGGAAGTAGTTGCGACGGAGCAAATATATTAAAATATTTGAATTATCAAACAAAAAATAGATTTTTTGATTTTTTATGGAATGAAAAAAGAGGATTACAAGCTATATGTGAAATAATTGAAAATGATTTTTTGCATTTTGATAAAATAGAAAATTATGAAATACAAAAAAATACAATAATTGCGTGGGAAGGAAGTGAAATTAATAATAAACAAATAAATAAATATTATAAAGATGTATTATTTTATCATAATAAAATAAAAATAAATAATAATGATATTGAAAGTTTTAAAAGAAAAATAGAACGAACACAAACTATAATGAATAGTAACGAATATAAATATTTTATTTATTACAGACATTTTAAATTAAACGATAATATAAATATACTAGTTGAAGAAACAAATAATTTTTGTAATTTATATAAAAAAAAATATAATAAGCAGTTTTTGTTAATATCATGTATTATGGTTGAAAATAATATAGATATAAATATTTTAGATAATGTAATAAATAAATTAAATAATATTAAGGATACAAATTGTGTATATGATTATATATATAAAACGGATGACTATGATATAGAAAAAACTACTATATCAAGAAATCGTTGGAAAATTGTTTTAGAAAAATATATAAATCAATCTGAAGAAGAAATAATAGAAAAAAACCATATATTGATTAAACAAAATAATGAAAATAATGAAAATAATGAAAATAATGAAAATAATGAAAATACAGTTATTGAAGAAACAAAAACAATTCCTAAAATAATTATACCAAAAATACCACGCAATGATTTTTGGAACCATTCAGGAGATACTTTTCGTGAATTAGTTTCATTATGGAGGGAAAATAATTATTGTAATATTGTAGAAGAAGATACTAAACACGTATGGTTAAATAGCGTTGGAGATATATTATTATATGATAGGCCAACATTAGATTGGTTAGTACAAGATTCTAATATAAAATGTAATAAAATATTATTTGGAAATCCCAGTGTTCCTGATAATTTAAAAAATAATGCCTGTAATTGGATATTTTGGGGTCGTAGTCCAAGAAAATTAGAAGAATTCCATAATATGTCATATGTAAAATTTAATGAAAGGCGATTAAAAAGTATTTTTATAGGAAAAATAGAAAACCAAGTCCAATTAAATTATAGAAATATAGATTATAGTAAAAATATACAATTATATGTAATGCATAAACCAGAAGAAAAATATAGATATACACAAGATGAATATTTAGATTTATTGAGAAATTCTAAATTTGGTTTATGTTTACGTGGATTTGGACCTAAATGTAATCGTGAAATTGAATTAATGGCGTTAGGAACTGTACCAATAGTAGAAACAAATGTAGATATGGACAATTATTATGATCCACCACAAGAAAATATTCATTATTTACGGTTTTCTCCTCCTGAAGATATTGAACTATTAATAAATAATTGCAGTGAAGAAAAATGGACCCAAATGTCACTGGCCTGTCGTGAATGGTATAATAAAAACGCTTCAACACAAGGTTCATTTAAGACTACAATGAATATAGTCAAAAATATGGGACAAGACAAATTGAAAAGAAAAATAAAAGAAACAGAGGCAAGTTTATTAGAATCTAAAAAAGAGATGGAGATTGTAGATACTATATTAGAAACATTTAGTATGATTGATAATTTGAAAGAAGTAGTTGATATAGAAGATAAGATAATATATGATTTTGGTATAGAAGAAAAATTTGATAGACCTAATTTAGAATCTTTTTATAATATAAAAGAAATATATGATAAACATAAAAATACACATGGAGATTGTGAATGGAATGGCGTGAATACATTTGAAAGAATTCAGAAAAAATATATAGCTAAATTTGATTCTGTAAAAATAAATACAGACGGGGTAATGTATGATAACGAAAACGTATATACATTGAATAACAGTTATTATAAGAAATCTATGATTGAAAAGAAAACTGAATTTCAAGAATTTGGAGATGATGTGGTGGTATTTAATTGCGTCCAAAAATGGGCGTATGGATATTATCATTGGTTATGTGAAATATTTCCTCGTTTATTTTATATAAAATTATATATTGAAAATAATAAAGAAATATTTGAAAATAAGAAAATTGTATTAATGTTATATTATAATAATGAATTTATAAGACAATATTTAGAAATATTAAATTTGAAAAATGTATCTATATGTCCATATAATTATAACATAGAATATAAATGTAACTGTGTATTTATGATGACACCATCATATTGCGGTAATCCTTCACGTGATTCAATAATGTTAGTAAGAAAATCAATATTTATGAATAATATATTAGTGCCAAAAATAAATATAGTATTAAAGAGAACAAATAATAGAATTATAAGTAATTTTGATGAAATGATGAATTTGTTACAAACTAAATATAATAATTATGAATGGATAGTATTTGATGATAGTGATCCCAAATGGAAAAGTATGACAAATACAATTCAATTATTTAGTTCTGCAAAATTAATCATTGGTGCTCACGGTGCCGGATTATCAAATATGATGTTTTCTTCTGATAAGGTTAAAGTAATAGAATTACATCCAACAAGTTGTGGAAATGTATGTTATTGGCATTTATCACATATATTAGGCAATACATATAATATATTACCTGTAAAATATAAGAATGATAAAGAATTTGATGTAGAATTAGATAAATTAGATTATACAGTAGATAAATTATTAAATGATGTATTTTGTAGCGACAATATACTTTTTTAGAAAAAGTAAAATCAAAAAATATACTTTTTTAGAAAAAGTATTGACAAAAATATACTTTTTAAAAAAAAGTATTGACAAAAATATACTTTTTAAGAAAAAGTATTGACAAAAAATATACTTTTTAAGAAAAAGTATTGACAAAAATATACTTTTTAAGAAAAAGTATTGACAAAAAATGGCAAAATTTTAGATTAATATATATATATATAAACTACTTAAAAATAAGACCTTATTATAATAAGAGAGGAGGGGGTTAGTGTGTGTATGATTTTTAAGTAAAAACAAAAAAAATACTTTTTAGAAAAAGTATTGACAACAAATTTAGATTAATATATATATATTAATTTAAACTACTTAAAAACAATACCACATTATAATAAGAAGATAGATAGTATAACATTTATGTTATGTTCTTCATACAGCAACTAAAAAAAAAAGAATTAAATGGTGGTTTAGGAGGAGGATAGTAGAATAATGATAATTATTCAAAATATCATAAAATGAATGAAAATTTTATGATATTAATTTTGTAATACACTATGTGTGTATGCTTTTGTTTTGTCTGGCCTGTTAGTTTAACGGTTTAGAATAGTCGGCTGTTAACCGATTGATGGCGGTTCGATTCCGTCACAGGCCGTTTTTTTTTCAAATTTTTTATAATAAATTGATTTTTTTTTAATAATTTATAAAAATGGTGAGAACAATAATAGATAATTTTAGTGATGAAGAATTTATTAAAATAGTAGAAGAAACAGATACTTATAAAGATATTGCTTTAAAATTAGGATATAATTCTTATAATAGCACAAATGAACCTAAAATCAAAACTAGAATTAATAAATTAAAATTAGATACATCAAAATTTAAAAATACAACAACAGCAAAAACAATTATATATAATATTAAAGATGAAGATTTTATTAAAATAGTAGAAGAATCAGAAACTTACACTGATATTGGTTTAAAATTAGGATATGATAAATATAATACAAAATTAGGTATAAAAATAAAAGATAAAATGAATAAATTAAATCTTTCATTAAAGCAATATAATAAATCATTAATAGATAATTTTAGTGATGAAGAATTTATAAAAATTGTAAAAGAGTCATATTATTTAAAAGATATAGCATTAAAAATAGGATATAAATTATGTGGAAGGAATGTCCCTCAAAAACCTTGTAAAAAAATTAAAAAAAGAATAGAAGATTTACAAATTGATACAAGTCATTTCAAATATAGCGAACGAAGAGAATTAGACTTTTATTTAGTAGAAAATAGCACTTATTGTAAAAAATCAAGTAATGAGTTAAAAAAACGACTAATAAAAGAGGGATATATGAAAGATATTTGCGATTCGTGTAATATAGGACCACTATGGAAATATTATGGAAAAGAGCAAAAATTAGTTTTACAATTAGAACATATAAATGGAAATCATACAGATAATAGAATAGAAAATCTAATTCCACTTTGTCCTAATTGTCATTCTTGCACTTCCACATTTGGAGGAAGAAATCGTAAAAAAAAAGATAATGTTAAACAAAGAAAAAATCCATCTATTGGATATAAAAATATTCACGAACATTTAATTATTTGTGAAAAGAAAAAATGTAATCAATTAATTAAAAAACGATTAATACACGAAAAGCTATTAGAGGACAAATGTGATAGTTGTGGAATAGGAAATAAATGGAAATTTAATGGAGAAGAAGTTAATTTAACACTTCAGGTAGATCATATTAATGGTAATCCGCTTGATAATAGACTACATAATATAAGATTATTATGTTATTCTTGTCATAGTCAAAGTTCAACATTTGCTGGAAAAGTTAGATGAAATCTATTAAATCTTTTTTTTTTCTATTTAAAATGAATATGAATTAAATTATATATGATATATAATAAAAATGAGAGAGAATTTATTAATACAATAAATAATAGTTATTATTTAAAAGATGTAGTAAAAAAAATGGGTTGTAGTTTAAATAATAAAACTATAAAAAAAAAAAAAATGAAAAAGGATGAATTAAATATAAATATAAATATAAATGATTTTAGTTCAAGTAAATATTATCACACGAAATAAATACTATAAAAAAAAATAATAAGCAAATTAAAAGGCAACTATTAGAAACAAACTTAATAGAAAATAAATGTAAGTCATGTAAAATATGAAATATGTGGAATGGACGTTTATTATCATTAAAATTAGATTATATAAATGGAAATCCAAATGATAAAAATGTAGATAATATACGCTTGTTGTGTCCTAATTGTCTTAGTCAATTAAATATATATTAAACTATTTAGAAATAAAATATTATATATATATATGTAAGTAGATAAAGTAATTTAATTATCTATTTATATTGCCCGTCTAGCTCAGTTGGTAGAGCGTACGACTTTTAATCGTATGGTCCTGGGTTCGAGCCCCAGGGTGGGCATTTTTTTTTTGTGTTTTTTGATCTAAACTTTTTCCTAAAAAGTTTTTTTTTGATCTAAACTTTTTCTTAAAAAGTTTGTTTAAACTCTTCAAATGAATTTGCTGTTTTTAATTTATTTATGATTGATTTTAATTCGGCATTTTCTGTTTTTAATGTAGAAACCTCTGTTTCTAATGTATTTATTTTTGTTTGTTGTTGTTGACTTTCTGTTTTTAATGTTGTTATTTCTGTTTGTTGTTGTTGATTTTCTGTTTTTAATATTGTTATTTCTGTTTGTTGTTGTTGACTTTCTGTTTTTAATGTATCTATTTCTTTTTGTTGTTCTTGAAATCCTTTTATTAAATATGGTATAAATCCATTATAATTTAAATATGCTTCTTCGTGACCCCAATTACTATAATCTGGGTCATTACGTATATCATCAAAATTTCTATATTTATTATCATCTATTAATGATGCATCATTAGGAATAGTAATTAAATATCTTAATTCAGGAACCTCATAATATATTTCTTGAACTATTAATCCTGCTTCTTTATTTGTCTCAGTATTAGTTAAACTTTTTTTTTTATCATAAATTTGAGGTCGTAATTTTAATAAAGTATTTGTAGCATTTGTTATCAATTCTTCATTTATTTTTAATCTATCATCTGATGTTGGAGTAAAAGCTGGCGCTTGCATATTAACTTGACTTACTCGGACATACATCTGGTTTATAGCAAGTAGGTCCCCAAGAATTTTAAAATAAAATCCACGCAAATATCCGGCTGGTAAAGTCCATGCTATCGTGTCGGTTAACGTCGTGGTCATGCGACTGTTATAATTTGTTAAATTTGTTGGTAATGTATATGCAGAAGGTGTCCCTGTTATTTGTGAATAACTAATAGATTTATTTGTTAATGTATCAGTTGAAGAAGCAGTAATAAAACCTGCTCCATTTGTTAATTGATTATTATTAGAAGGTATTTGTATTGTTAATGCTAATGTTCCACTGCTACTTGGTAAAGTATATGTATTTGTTCCATTACTCAATTCAGCACCAGTAGTATCAATAATAAGTTGTTTATCAAAAAAGTATTTATCGGCATATTGAAATCTTAAATATGTTTCAACAATGCCAGGGTCAAATGTAATTCTTGCTTCATCACTCCCTGTATTACTTGTTCCTCTTAAAGATATTTTATTTGCCTGGCCTTGTGTTGGTGAAAATATAACTAACCCAGCACCACTTGGATTATAAACAACTAATGAACCATTACCTGAAAAACTATTTGTTCCAAGTAGTAATCTGCTTTCAGCACTTCCATTATTAATAACTACATCATTATTAGTAGTTATAGATTGACAATTAATATAACTTGACGTATTTATAGAACCGGTTGCTGTTATTGAACCAAATGAACCAATACCTGTTGTTTTTATCATTCCTTCATTAGTTAAATTTATATTTCCAATTACATTTAAATTTTTATGAATTGTAGCATCTTTTGTCTTACTAAATCCCCCTAATGGTTGCCAACCTTCTGTTTGACTATATCCTTCATACATATTTTCACTTGTATTATAATAAATTGAACCTTTTACGTTAGCTAATAAATTGCTAGTTTCACTATGTGTAGGAATAATTAAATTATTATTAATATTCAAATTTCCACTAACATTTAAATTTGTCATTATTCTACAATCTTGATTGTTATTATTTATTGTGATTACAGGATTAAAACTTGAACCATCAAAAGCACATAAATTCAAATCTTCACCAGCTTTTTTATGAGCGACATTTTTTGCCGATAATGTATTTATTTTTGTTCCAGTTTTACAAAAACTAATTGTATCTGTACTTTCCATTATACTTATTGAATTATCAGTATTATCTACATATGTTGGTTTATATGACATATTATATTATATTATATTATATTATATTATATTATATATTACAAAAAAAAACATTAATAAATATTTTTCATAATTCCTTCATACTTTCTGTCTTTTACTTTTTTCCTAAAAAGTATTTTTTGTTGAATTAGTATAAAAATTACAATTAATGTATCATTTGAACTACGAATTCCTACATTTTCAAATTTCTTATAATTACTAACATCGCCCATTATATTATATAATATTTATTTTTTAATTTATTATTATTCTAAAAAAAAATTTTATTTTTCTTTTTTCTAAAAAGTATTTTTTGATCTAAACTCATGCTTTTAAAAAAGGTAGTTAGTAAAGTTGCTAACCCTGCAATGGAAACTGATATTATTGCTATCACGGTTGCGGTCTCCATTATAATATTATGTAATATTTTTTTTATATTAAACTATCTTTGAACGCATTGAATGAAGTTGCTGATGTTAATTTATCCATTAATAATTTGTATGTATCCAATTCTGTTTTAACTGTATCTAATTCTGTTTCTAATTTAATAATTTTTGTTTCTTGTTCTTGGTTAGATTTAATTAATAGACTAATTAACGGATTCCAATTAGGGATAGTTGCTGGTTTTTCTTCACCCCAATCCTCAGTATCAACCATAAACGATAATTCAGGGATTTCATATAATTCTTGTGCTATAACACCAATATCATATTTACAGTCTTCCATAGGACATAACCGTTCATAAAAAGGTTTCATTCCTTTACTTGTATCGTCAGGGTCTTTATCGTCAAAATTAATTATCTGTGATTTCATAAAATCTTTAATTACAATTTTATTTAATATATCAGTAGCATTTTTATCATATACTTTTTGATTGTGCTTTAATCTACTATCACTGGGACAATCACCGTCATAAACCGTTCCGCAAACATATAAATCACCACCCATTTCAATCCGCATTTGTTGTGAATTACCAGTAGCAAATGAAATATAATTTCCTGCTGCTGTTGATCCATTCGGTAAGTTAAAATATAAAGCACTGCCGTTATCGTGATAGGATATATAACTTCCCGCCGCAGTTGCCTCACCGTTATTATTTGCTGTATGTGATCCTCCGGGATTATATAAATAAGTTAAACTAGCAATCCGTTCAATCCTAAACTCACCATTTCCAGCAGTAAAAACACCAGCAATTCTACACCCGGTACTGTTTGCTATTATTTTTTCCGCCCCTCCAACAGCAAGTTTAACCTCTCCCACAGAAGAACCACAATTTACCATAGTCAAAACAGAGGCAGTATCCCAATATAATCTATGTTCCTGACCTGTTACTGTTGCTCCAGGGTCTCTTATATAAGTTCCTGATGATCCAGACGGATCAGTGACTAATTGTATATGGTCTCCCACATTTACCACTCCAGTTGTTGTTAAAGTTCCGGCTACTGTGGTGTTTGATTCCAATTTAATTGTGCCACCATCAGTTTTTAATCGTAAATTTGCCCCAGTGTAATTACTCGTCAATACAAAATCATTAGAGTCTTCAAGTTCAATCGTTGCTGAAACATAAGGTCCGTCCTGTTTTAATACTATTCTTGGGTTTGCTGTTTCTACGGTGTTGTCTGTATCTGCTTGTATTATTAAAGTACAATTTCCATTAGCACCAAGACCCGAACTAATTCTAAAAGTATCACATTTATCAAATGTTGTAGTTCTATTATTATTATCACTTAAATCACAACTCATAAACGCGTCTTCTCCGCCAGATGTATATGTCTTCAATTTAAAAGTGTTATTAGTTAAATCATTTTCGATAATATGCCCAGAATTATTGTTTGCCTTCTCAAAATAATTTCTTGTTATATTATTACTATCTCCATACATTAATGTATACCCTTTATTGAACTGGTGATACGGTGTATTATTTAATTCTAACCGTAACAACCAATCAGAATCGGAACTCAAATTGTTTATAACAGCACCACCATCTGCCGTGCTATCAGCAAACATTTTAAAACCTTGATTGACCGCATTATTAAAATATAACCCAGTAGAAGAACTACTCGTAAGTTTAATTTGATTAACATTTGAGTCTGCTGGGTAAATATCAGTTCCATTTACAGTCCATGTTGAAGAAGGTATGTCTATTGTTAATGCTAATGTTCCGTCAGCACTTGGTAAAATATAAGTATTAGTTCCATTTGATAATTCAGCACCAGTTGTATTAATAATGAGTTGTTTATCAAAATTGTAATTTGATGTAGCCCCAGCCCAAAACATATTTCCAGCACTATCAACGGAGTTTGAGACTGCAAATGTTCCAACAACAGTTGTTATTGAACCAGAATTTATACTAGTAAATGTTCCAACACCAGTTCTTATTGAACCAAATGAACCAATACCAGTTGTTGTTATTTCACCACTGCCAGAATTTATACTAGTAAATGTACCAACACCAGTTCTTATTGAACCAAATGAACCAATGCCGGTTGTTGTTATTGAACCAGAATCTATACTAGTAAATGTACCAACACCAGTTCTTATTGAACCAAATGAACCAATGCCGGTTGTTGTTATTGAACCAGAATCTATACTAGTAAATGTACCAACACCAGT
>Ga0115001_10002089_pt1 | contig 15340 bp, 19 predicted proteins | sample ArcticOcean_MG_C_12_FD_89869 | JGI IMG/M metagenome (GOLD analysis project Ga0115001, IMG submission 89869) | Marine microbial communities from western Arctic Ocean - ArcticOcean_MG_CB8_130 | ecosystem: Environmental > Aquatic > Marine > Oceanic | place: Arctic Ocean: Canada Basin | collected... | reverse complement strand
TTATCTCAGCCGTTCTTTGTTGCAGAAGTGTTTACGGGTTCTCCCGGGAAACTAGTTGATTTAGACTCAACAATTAAAGGATTTGCAGCTATATGCAAAGGAGATTATGACCATCTGCCAGAATCGGCATTTTATATGGTTGGTGGAATTGAAGAAGCAGTTGAAAAAGCAGAAAAAATGGAAAAAGACGCTAAGTAGAAATGTCTGAAAATTTTAATTTAGAAATAATAAGCCCTGACCAAACACTATTTAACTCTCAAGTCAGAGAGATAGTTATACCAGCCTACGAAGGAGCAATGACAATCTTAAAAGATCATATTTCATTGATAACTTTTTTAAGACCAGGTTTTATTGAAGTTGAGTCTAATAATAAAGTAGAAAAATTTTACATAGAAGATGGTACCGTAGAGTTTTTCAACAACAAACTTTTAATTCTTTCTTCGTCTGTGATTCAGGTTAAAAATCTTGCTAAAGATAATATAGAAAAAATGATTGAGGACTCCAAAGCTCTTTTACTAAGTTCTGAGATCAAGGACAAAGAAAGATACATTTTAAGCTATAAAATTGATACTCTTCAAGAAATTAATTAATATATTTTTTTAGTTTTTTTGTTATTTCTTCGTAAACATGTTTCTTAAAAAGCACTATAAGGTTTGGTAGCTTTTTTATATCAATCCACTGCCATTCTATAAATTCTGGATATTTAGTATTTATATCAATTTCATTGTCGCTTCCTAAAAACCTTACCACAAACCATTTTTGTCTTTGTCCTCTATACTTACCATTCCATATTTTACCCACCAAATTTTCAGGCAGTTCATACTCTAGCCATTGATCGAATTCTTCTAAGATTTTTATATTTGTTATACTGGTTTCTTCGAGCAGTTCTCTTCTCATTGCTTTGATTAGAGGTTCATTTAGGTCTACGCCTCCTTGAGGCATTTGCCATTTATCAAATGGGTTATCTTTTCGCTTACCAACGAAAACTTTATTTTCTAAATTAAGAACGACGATACCGACCCCTTTTCTGAGTGGAAGTTCTTTATGCTTCATTACTCTACGACTTAAGTAAATTGACCGCATACCTTAATTGATTGTCAGTATCCGTATTGATTTTGAACTTCTTTTCAATTTCTTCTACAAAAATGTCTGGTAAAACACCAACCTCCGAAATTGATTTACCTGATGGTAAATAATATTTTGATATTGTCAATCTTAGCCCCCCTCCATTTTTAAGAGGAATAATGGATTGGACAGAACCTTTTCCGTAAGAGCGTTCTCCTAAAATTATTGCTCTTTTATGATCTTTTAAAGCACCAGACACAATTTCTGCAGCTGAGGCAGAACCAATATTGATAAGAACTATTAAAGGTTTGCCATTAATACCGTCACCTTTTTTTGAAAAAAATCTTCTTGTTTCACTAATTTTTCTTCCTTTTGTGGAAACTATTTCTCCGTCATTTAGGAAAAAATCAGTGACACTTATTGCTTGATTTAGTAATCCCCCTGGATTATTTCTTAGATCTAAAATGTAGCCAACTAATTTATTATTTTTTTCAAATTTTTTTATATTTTTAAATAATTGTTCATCGCTGTTTGCATTAAAAGATTTTAATCTTAAGTATCCAATTTCTTTTTTATCACCAATTATTTTGGCCTCAACTGACTTAACTTCTATAACAGCTCTTGTAACTGAAAATTCTAGAGCTTTCTTTTCGTTTTTTCTTCTTACTGTTAATTTTATATCTGTTCCTACAGGTCCTCGCATTAGATCCACAGCTTCAGTTAGCGATTTCCCCTGCACCTGTTTACCGTTAATTCTAACAATATAATCACCAGCTTTAATTCCAGCATTTGCAGCCGGAGTATCATCAATTGGAGAAATTACTTTGACTACCCCGGACTCCATTCCTATCTCTATTCCTAGACCACCAAATTCACCCTTTGTATCAGTTCGCATCCCATCAAATGATTTTGGACTCATATAAGCAGAATAAGGATCTAAAGATTGAAGAAGTCCATTAATTGCAGAGTCCATAATTTCTGCTTGATCAACTTCATCTACATATTCCTTTTTTATAGTTTCTAAAACTTCACCAAATAAATCTATCTTTTCATAAAGTTCATTTGAATTTTTTGAGTATAGATAATTAATATTTAAAAAAAAAATCAAAAACAAGAATGTAATTAAAGAATATATTTTTTTCATATTGACAATTTTTCTTTTGGAATTGGTTCTGACCACATTTTTTCAAGATCGTAAAATTCTCTTTTATCTGGATTAAAAATATGAACTATTATATCAATAGCATCCACTAGCTTCCAGTCAGCACTTTCTTTACCTTCGATCCTGCAGTTGTTTATGCCCATCTTTTTTAACTCTGAAACTAGATTCTCCGATAGTGACTGTAGGTGCCTTGAAGACGTACCAGAAGCAATAATCATATAATCTGCAATAAAAGATTTTTTTTTTAGATCTATCGACACTATATTTTTAGCCTTATTATTATCTAGAATAATTTCAATTTTTTTTTTAATATCTGATATTTTCATTAAGCTTATATTAATTTTTTTCTAATTTGAGTCGAAGAAATATTTATTGGTTTATTTTTAATAAATATAATAGTTTTCACTTTTCGGATTGTAACAGATTTTCTAGCTTTAATATCATAGTCCTTTCTAGAGAATACTACTATTTTTACTAGTTTTGTTAACAGTTTCCAATTTTTCCACTTGTGTAAACTGATAAGGTTATCAGAACCAATTATTAAAAAAAATTTATTTTTTTTATTTTTTTTAATTAAGTACTTAATTAAATCTATTGTACTATTTGATTTTATTTTATTTTCAAAATTCTTAATTTTTATTTTTATAACTTTAGCTGTCAGTAATTTACTCTTTCTAATTCGCTGCGTAAGTGAATAAAAAGTTTTATTTTTGAAAGGATTTTTTTTTGTTACACACCAGTAAAGTTCATTTAAAGATAACTTATTTATTGCTATTTTTGATATTTTTAAATGACCTTGATGAGGTGGGTCAAAGCTTCCTCCGAAAATGCCAATTTTTTTTTTACTAGATCCAATCATAATTGATTAAGACCTGATAGTTCCTTTACCTGAAACAATATATTTATATGAAGTTAGTTGATTTATACCAACTGGTCCTCGAGGAGGTAACTTATTTGTTGAAATACCTATCTCACCACCAAACCCAAACTCACCTCCATCAGCAAACTGTGTCGAAACATTATGCATGGCAATTGAACTATTTACACCATCTAAAAAAAGTTGTGCTGTTTTAAAATTATTTGTAATTATACTGTCAGTATGCATTGTTCCATATTTTAGCACATGTTGTTTAGCTTCGTGTACTCCATTTACTGATTTAATTGAAATTTTTGCGTCTAAGTATTCAGTATTCCAATCGATTTCTTTCGCCAGTTTAAATTTATTTTTAAATATTTTATTAATCTTCTTATCTACAATAATTTTACACCCTAGAGACTCTAGCTTTTCTATAATTGGCTCAGCATGTTTTTTTAATGACCTCGAGTCAATTAATAGTGTTTCTACTGCACCGCATACACTTGTTCTTCGCATTTTAGCGTTTGCAACTATTTTTACAGCCATATTTATGTCGGCATCTTTATCTACATAGATATGACATAATCCTTCGAGGTGTCCAATTACATGAATTCTGGAAAGTTGTTGAACTTTTTTTACAAGTCCTTTTCCGCCTCGTGGCACAATCACATCAATATATTCCGACATGTTAGAAAGCATGAAATTTACAATATTTCTGTTTTTATCTTCAATAAATTGAACACAATTTTTGTCAATTTTATTTTTACTTAAAGAATCTCTAAATATATCTGCTAATATTTTATTGGAATTAAAAGCCTCTGATCCACCTCTTAGTATAGCGCAATTACCAGATTTAAGACTTAAAGCAGACACATCGGCTGTTACATTCGGTCGGCTTTCATAAATAATTCCTATTACCCCTATAGGAGTTGTAACTTTCTTTATTTTAAGTCCGCTAGGTCTTCTCCAGTTTTCCAAGGTTTTATTAAGTGGATTTTGAAATTTAATAATTTCATTTATAGAGTTTCTCATTCCATCAATTCTTTTTTCATTCAATATAAGTCTGTCAGCCAAATGCTTTCTTGTTGAAAATTTTATATCTTTTAAATTTTCTCTAAGAATCTGTTTTTTATTCCTTAACAAGAGCTGATTGTAGGTATTAAGAGTTATATTTATTTTTTTTGGGGCTAAATTATTAAGATGTGCAAAAGCTTTTCTAGCATTTTTCCCAATTTGTATTAATTTTTTCATAATATAACCATATCGTCTTTATGGACTATTTCTGACTTGCTAGAATAACCAAGAATATTTTCTATCTGGTCACTCTGCAAACCTTTAATTTTATTAATTTCACCAGAGGTGAAAGAAGATAAAGCTCTAGCGATATCAACATTATTATTATCTACAATTAATATATTATCACCCTTTTTAAAAGTGCCCGAAACCTTAATGATACCAGCGGGCAGTAGACTTTTACCTGACTTTAAGGCTTTAGATGCGCCTTGATCAATATAAATTTTTGCCGATGAAGACAGAGAACTTATTATCCATTTTTTTCTCGCATCTAAATTAGAGATTTTTGGCACAAACCAAGTAAATAATTTTTTTTTTATAATTTGCTTAATAGGATTAAAATTATTACCATTTGCGATCAACATATTACAACCTGAATTCATACAAATTTTAGCTGCCTCAAGTTTAGTTAGCATGCCACCAGATCCATAGGAGTTAAATTTTTTATCGACTAAACTAAAAATATTATTATTAATGACTTCAACTTGTTTAATAAGGCTTTTTTTATTTGAGATAGTTCTATAAAGCCCGTCAACATCTGTTAAAATTATTAACAAATCTGCCCCTATAATTTGAGCAACTCTTGCTGCTAATCTATCGTTGTCACCATATTTTATTTCTGAGGTAGCTGTGGTGTCATTTTCATTAACAACAGGAACTGCTCCAAGCTTAAAAAGATTTTCAAATGTCCTTCTAGCATTTAGAGCTCTTCTTCTTTGCTCGGTATCATCAGGGGTAATAAGAATTTGTCCTATTTTAATTTTATTTTTTTCAAATAGTTTCTGAAACTCATTTATTAGGTGAATCTGACCAACTGAAGCTACAGCTTGACTCATCTCAAGTTTGACTTTCTTATTTTTTATTTTCAAGTAATTTTGCCCAAGTGCAATAGCACCAGATGAAACAATTACCACTTCTTGTTTATTTTTTTTTAATTTTTTAATATCATCGATTAAACTACTGAGCCATTTTTTTTTAAAAACACCTTTTTTATCAACTACTGTTGAAGAGCCTAATTTAATAATAATTTTTTTGGCTTTATTTATATACATTTTTTAATAATATTTTTCTTAAATTAATTAAATTCTTATCTGAAACAACTGAAATTATTTCAAATTTTTTTTTTATTTTTTTTTTAAAAATTTTTAATTTTTCTGCTATTTCTTTTTTTTCAAATAAGTCTGATTTATTAAATACAATAATCTCTTTCTTTTTTGTTAGAATTTTATCATACTTAGATAATTCATTTCTTATTTTTAAATAATTTTCATCAAGTTTTTCTCCAGATAAATCTACTAAATGTAGCAATATTTTGCATCTTTCAATATGGCGAAGAAATTTATCTCCAAGACCCACGCCCTCATGCGCACCTTCTATTATTCCTGGCACATCCGCCAATGTGACTTCTTTATCATCATAATAAGAAACACCTAAATTAGGATCTAAGGTTGTGAATGGATAATTTGCTATTTTAGGTCTTGCTCTAGTTATTGCCGCAAGTAAACTAGACTTTCCAGCATTTGGCATGCCAATAATCCCTACATCAGCAATAACTTTTAATTGTAACCACACCCAAAATTCTTCACCTAATTTACCCTTTGTTTTTTTTGTTGGGGCTCTGTTTGTAGAACTTTTAAATCTGACATTACCTAGCCCGTGGTTTCCACCAGTAGCCACTAAATATTTCTCTTTATTTTTTGTAAAGTCATAGATTAAAGTATTATTATCTTCCTCGTAGACTTGAGTTCCAACAGGTACTTTAATTACTAAATCTTTCCCAGCTCCCCCAGTTCGTTTTCTTTTAGTGCCAATATGACCATTTTCAGCTTTGAAATGTTGAGCGTACCTAAAGTCAATTAATGTATTTAAGTTTCTTTCTGCTTCAAAAATAACTGAACCACCATCTCCCCCGTCTCCCCCGTCAGGGCCACCGTACTCAACAAATTTTTCCCTTCTGAAGCTTGCAGACCCAGACCCACCGTTGCCTGCTTTAATATAGATTTTTGCTTGATCTAAAAATTTCATTGTAGATTTTTAAAATAAATAACTAAGGTTATTTATATGCTTAATTGGGGATAACAGAAACAAAAGTTCTGTTTAGTTTAGATTTTTTAAATTTAACTTTACCTTTTATTAAAGAAAACAAAGTATGATCAGTTCCCATGCCAACGTTCTCACCAGCATGAATTCGTGTTCCTCTTTGTCTTACTATAATATTTCCCGGTATAACAGTTTGATCGCCATAAATTTTCACACCAAGTCTTCGACCTGCACTATCTCGACCATTACGCGAAGATCCACCAGCTTTTTTTGTTGCCATTTAAATTTCCTATTTATTTTAAAGATTTTTTAGTAATTTTTTTTTCTTCTTTTTTATTTTTAGTCGTCACTTTTGCTTTTACTTCAATTGGTTTTGACTCAGCAATAATTCTTCCATCTTTGGATAGTATTTTTGTAATTTGAATTTTTGAATGTCTTTGTCTATGTCCATTCATTTTTCTTGAATGTTTTCTTCGTCTTTTGTGAAAAATTAGAACAGTTCTATCTTTAACAATATCTAGTAATTTTGCCTCAACAATCGCACCATCTATTTTAGGATTTCCAATCTCTGTTGTTTTGCTATCGTTTAATAATAATACATTTTTAAATTGAACAGTCTTACCTATTTCAACATTCAATTTTTCAATTTCTATGATTTTGCTGGCAGATGCTTTGTATTGTTTTCCGCCTGTTTCAAATATTGCAAATGACATAAGTTTTCTTTCTTTAAAATTAAAGCAATATAACTTGAAAGATTCTCAAGTCAAGCCGATAGAGTTAAAAACTATCCTTTAAATCTCGAAGTTTTTTGAAGATCTCTAAATCAGATGCATTTTTCATGCCCAGGGATTTTTTGACAGAGGGATTTTCACAGCGTAAAAAAATATTTGTATTAAGCTCTTCTTCTAAAGTGACAGGTATTGTTGGCTCTTTTTTCTTCAACTTTAAACTTATCCATTTATTTTTTTCTTTAAGAAAGCAATTATCAAAGTCTAACTTTAAACAAAAACTTAAATTTTTTTTTGTATATTCGTGCCCACAATAGATATTAGTATCTTTTGGAAGTTTTTTAATCTTATTAAGTGAATCTAACATTTGTGAGTAAGTTCCCTCGAATACCCTACCACATCCTAAAGAAAATAATGTATCTCCAGTAAAGATAATTTTTTCTTTATCGGAATAGAAACAGATGTGCCCACTTGTATGTCCAGGAACAAAAATAATTTTAAAGTTTATATTGCTAAATTTAAAAATATCATCATGTTGTAATTTTATATCTATTCCTGGAATTCTTTTTTCATCTTTTATCGAACCAACAATCTTACAATTATATTTTTTTTTTAGTTCTAAATTCCCACCTATATGGTCAAAATGATGATGGGTGTTAAGTATGAAATCAATTCTGTTAAATTTTTTTTTAATAAAATTATCAACTGGTTTGAATTCAGCTGGGTCAATGACAGCAATCATATCAGAGCCTGGGTCTCGAATAATATAACTGTAGTTATCTTGTAGACAGGAAATAATATTGATCTCTAGCATTTTAACTAACTAAGAATATACCAACTTCTGATAATAGGTTTTTAATTTCTAAATTGGCTCTATGAATAGAAGATGTTTTTTCGCCATTAATTCCAATAACTCTATCAATTTTAATTTTTTTTTTTTCACAAAATTGATAAAAATCTTTTATAGAACACATATGTAAGTTAGGAGTATCATACCAAGAATACGGTAAAGACTTAGTCAAGGGCATTTTTCCAAAAAATAATAATTTGGCTCTAATTTGCCAATAACCAAAATTAGGTATTGAAACTATTACCCTATGGCTAATTCTCAATAATTGATCAAGTACATTTTCTGGCTGGTAAAATGCTTGAAGTGTTTGACTTAAAATTACAAAATTAAAAGCTTTATCAGGAAATTGACCAAGTTCAGTTTCTGCATTCCCCTCTATAACTGATAATCCTTTTGAAATACATTCTTTAACATTATTTTTACCAAGCTCAATTCCTCTGGCATCAATATTTTTTTCATTAATAAGAGCTTGAATCAAAGTTCCGTCACCACAACCCACATCAAGAACTCTTGATTGAGATGGAAGCAAATTGGATATAATTTTAAATTCATTTTTCATTTTTAAATATTTCAAAGTTTGAGTCTAAAAATCCTTTAATAGTTTTTAAGAATTCAGACTCATCAAGTAAAAAAGAATCATGTCCTCTGTCAGTTTTAATTTCTGCAAAAGCAACATTAGCTCCTGAAGCATTTAGAGCAATTACAATTTCTTTGCTATTTTTGGTCGGATAAAGCCAATCTGAAGAAAAAGATACAATAAGAAATTTAGTTTTGTGATTCTGAAACGCTCCACTTAAACCACTTTTGAATTGCTTGGCTAGATCAAAATAATCCATTGCTCTAGAAATATAAAGATAAGAATTTGCATCAAATCTTTCCACAAATACTTTACCCTGATGTCTCAAGTAGCTTTCTATTTGAAAATCAGCATCAAAAGTAAATTCGTAGTCCTTTTTTTCTTGAAGTTTTCTACCAAACTTCTCTTGCAGGCCTTTATCAGACATATAAGTAATGTGTGCAGCCATTCTAGCAACCGCAAGTCCATTTTTTGGAATTTTACTATCTTGATAGTAGTTACCTTTATTCCATAAAGGATCACTCATAATTGCTTGTCTGGCAAGTTCATTCAAAGCGATCTGCTGCGCATTATGACTTGCCGTTGCAGCAATTGGTATAGCAGAAAAAGTTTTTTCTGGATACAAGGCACAAAACTGTAAAAGCTGCATTCCACCCATCGATCCACCCAAAACACTTAAAAGTTTTTTTATTCCCAGTTGTTCCAAAAGAGTTTCTTGAGCTCTAACCATGTCTTTTATAGTAATTACCGGAAAATTTAACCCATAAGGTTCATTTTTTTCTTTATTAATACTTTTAGGACCAAACGATCCCATGCAGCCACCTAAAACATTTGCACAAATAATAAAGTATTTATTTGTATCCACAGCTTTACCTGGGCCTACAGTAGTCGTCCACCATCCTTCTTTATTGGTTATAGGATTATTACCTGAAACAAATTGATCACCTGTAAGAGCATGAAAAATTAAAATAGCATTATTTTTTTTTTCATTAAGCTCTCCGTATGTTTCATAAGCAATTGGAAAATCTTTTATTGTTTGGCCACAGTCTAACTCTAGTGGTTTTGTTACAATTATTTGATTTGTGTTCTCAATTTTATAGTCCATATAAAAAAACCCAGCTAAACTGGGCAGAACCCTATTTAGCGAATTTTATTTAGCGCCCGCAATTTGGTTAAATCAGCGCTAAAGTCTTGTACTAGATAGGGTTAAAGTTGTCAATTTTATAAGAAACAAAAATGAGGATAGAAATAATAAAGCTTTTTAGATATGAACATAAATAAATTATGAAACTTCCTAAAGCAAAAAGTCTCAACGCAGAAAAGTATGTCGCTGGGCTAAGTTTATTTAAGCAGAAATTTGCTAAAATTAAACTGTCCGCAAATGAATCTGCTTTAGGCCCGAGTCCCAAAGCTGTTAAAGAATATATTAAAGTTTCAAAAAATTTTAAAAGATATCCGGATTCAGATGGTACTTTTTTAAGAAAAGTCATAGCAAGAAAATTTAAATTAGATGTAAATAGAATCATTCTAGGTAATGGCTCAGATCAAGTTTTTGAACTAATTTGTAAAGCTTTTTTAAACAAAAGTGATGAAGCTGTGGTTTCACAATACAGTTTTATTATTTATAGAATTTATACAAAAATTAATTTTGGAAAAATAGTATATGCTCCAGAAAATAATTTTACATCTTCAGTAGAAAATATTCTTTCACGAGTTACTAATAAAACTAGAGTTGTTTTTATTGCAAATCCCAATAATCCAACAGGCACTTATATAGGTAAAAAAGAGATGCTAAGATTAAGAAAAAAACTGAGAGGTGATATTTTGCTAGTGGTTGATGATGCTTATTTTGAATATATGGACTTTAAAGATTATCAGAATGGATTAAAATTATTTTCTAAATTTAACAATGTTGTAATAACCAGAACATTTTCAAAAATTTATGGTCTTGCTGGCTTGAGAGTAGGATGGGCATATTCATCAAAAGCTATAATTAATGATCTATATAAAATTAAACCTCCTTTTAATGTCAGTCGGCCAGCGTTATTTGCAGCTTCAGTTGCATTAAAAGATACAAGCTGGTTAAATAAGGAGATATATCACGTTAGAAAATGGTCAAAAAAGTTTTATGAAATATTTAGAAATTTAAATATTCACACAAATAGAACTAGTGTAAATTTTTTATTAATTAACTTTAATAGAGTCAAAAAAACTTCAAAGCAGGTCTTTTTTGCTTTGGCCAAAAAAGGAATTTTATTGAGACAGATGGATGTATACTCTATAAAAAACTCTTTAAGAGTTACCATCGGAAACAACAAAGAAAACATAAAACTAATATCAGAGTTAAAAAAAATTCTTAATGCTTAATATTGTATCTATAATTGGATGCGGCCTAATAGGGTCTTCAGTCTTAAGGGCAATTCAAAATAAAAATTTAGCAAAAGAAGTTAGAATTTTTGATTTATCAAAAGACGTCACGGGATATTTAAAAAAAGAAAATATATGCTCAAATATTTCAACTGATATTAGACAATGTGTAAAAAATTCAGATTTAATAATTATTGCTACGCCCTTAAGTAGTTATAAAGAAATAATACTCTCCATAAAAGATGACTTAAAAAAAGGTACAATTCTAACTGACACAGGATCGGTTAAAAAAGAAGTTATAAAAATTATTCATAATATGAATTTAAAAGAGATTAATTGGATACCTTCACACCCTATAGCGGGCACAGAGGAAAGTGGTCCAAAAGCGGGTAATGCAGACATGTTCGAAAATCGTTGGTGTATAATTTCTCCACCAAAAGATAGTGCCGAAGAACCAATTAGAATTTTAAAAACATTGTGGGAGGCTATTGGAAGCAAAGTTAAGATAATGACACCAGAGGAGCATGATGAAATTTTATCTTTAACTAGTCATTTACCACACGCAATCGCTTACAACATTGTTAGAACTGTAATTAATGTTGAGGATAAATTAAAACAAGAGGTCATTCAGTATAGTGCGGGCGGTTTAAGAGATTTCACAAGAATAGCAGCATCAAACCCTTTGATGTGGAGAGATATTTTTCTAGATAATAATGAGAATATTTCAAAAGGTATTGATGATTTTATTGAAAAACTTCAAGAATTTAAAAAAGCTTTAAACGATAAAAATGGTGATAAACTTTATCATATTTTTAACACTACAAAAGAATTAAGAAAAGAGATTATTAAAGCAGGACAAGATACCGACAAACCAGATTTTGGTAGAAAGAAAGATTAAGAATATTTTTCTATCTCGGAATAAATTTTTTCCTCAAGTACCTTGATGAAGGTGTTCTTTTCCATTCCTGGTTCGATAGGCTCTAAAAAAGTAATATGTATATCTCCTTGATATTTTAAAAAACTATTTTTAGGCCATATTTTTCCTGAATTTAATGCAACGGGTACGCAGTGTAAACCAAGAGTATCATAAATTCTTCCCACACCTTTTTTGAAAGGAACTATTTCTTTAAATTTAACTCTAGTGCCTTGAGGAAATATTAAAAGAGGCCTATTATTTTTATTAATAGTTTGTTTAATTTTATCAAAAAATTTTAAATTATCTTTTGTTGTTGTTTCTCTTGTAATTTCAATTGAACCAATTTTTTTTAAGAACCAGCCAAATAAAGGAATTTTTAAAAGTTCTTTTTTTAGTATAAAAACAGGATAATCCAATGGTGCTTGTAAAACAAATGTTTCAAACATCGATTGATGTGCAGAAGCAACAAAAAATTTTTCTACCTTTTTTAGATTTTCAAGTCCGTGGAAGACCACTTTAGTGTTTAGAAACAACTTTAATATTAAAATAATATAATGAGCTAAAAATTTACCACAGTATAAAGCAAACTTAGCCGGAAGAAAAAGAGTAGGGATTGCTAAGATTAAAACTAAAACTATTCCTAAAAATAAAAAGACATTAAAAATTAAAGATCTAATAATTTGCATTAAGTGTTTATTAACTTCAGTAAATTTTGTCTTTTTCTTACAATTTTAAATTTATTTTTATTAATGAGTATTTCCGCAATAAGTGGTCTTGTATTGTAGTTGGAAGACAAAGAAGATCCATAAGCACCAGCGTTTGTAATAGCAACAAAATCCCCTTCTCTTACTTTTTGATAATTCTTATACGCCGTAAATTTACAGGTAGACTCACAGATAGGTCCTACAAACTCTAAAGCACTGGAAAATTTTTTAGATATTTTATTTACAGGTATAATTTCATGTTTCGCTTCATATAAAGCCGTTCTCATAAAATCGTTCATGCCTGCATCCAAAATAATAAAATATTTATTTGGACCTTTTTTTATATATTGAATTTTACTTACTAAAATTCCTGAGTTTCCAACTAAAGATCTACCTGGCTCAAAAATAATATTGCAATTTAATTTTTTCTTAAAATTATGAACTAGTTTTGCATATTTATTTAGATTAATTTCCTTATTTTTTTTTTCATAACTGATTCCAAAACCGCCACCAAGATCAATATGTTTGAGTTTTATTTTTAAATTATTTATTACTTTTAAAAGAATATTTAGCGTTTTTTTATATGGAGTATCTGAAAGTATTTGGCTTCCAATATGTACACTTAGGGCATCTATTTTTAAATTTTTGAATTGTTTCCTATTTTTATAAATCGTGTAAAAATCTTTAATTGAAATACCAAATTTATTTTCAGACTTACCTGTTGAAATTTTTTTATTTGTTTTTGCATCTACATTAGGATTTAATCTAAAGCCTACAGATATTTTTTTATTAGCTTTTTTTCCGATACTGTTGAGCAGTCTTGCTTCACTCTCTGACTCAATATTAATTAATAGTATTTTTTTTTGAATAGCTAGCTTAAGCTCTTCTTCAGTTTTCCCAACTCCAGAAAATACAATTTTGCTTGGATTAATGCCTGCCCTTAAAGCCTTAAGAAGTTCACCACCTGACACAACATCTGCACCAGCTCCTAATTTACCAAGTATTTTAATTACTGATAAGTTCGTATTAGCTTTAGTGGCAAAGCAAATCAGGGGGTTAGTACTTTTAAAACTTTTTGCTAATTTTAAATAATTTTCCTTAATTTGATTTTCAGAGTAAACATAAAAAGGAGTTTTATTTTTTTTTGCAAGATTAAAAACTGAAGAATTTTCAACAAATAATCTTGATCTTGAATATTTTAAATAGGGCATATTTTTTAAGCTAGAACTATAATTATTTGTTTATTTTTACCTTGATATTCCGGATCTGATTTTTTACCGCAACCTGCCAGTAGGAATAAACTCACTATTAAAAAAAAAAACAGCTTCATTGAATTTCCTTTTTATATTTTTTTATCATTTTTTTTATATTATTCGATGAAGTTCCCCCATGTGAATTCTTAGAATTCATTGAATGTCTGACATTAAAAATTTTTAAAACATTTTTATCTAAATCTTTATAAAATTTTTTTAATTCTTCTATAGATATTTGATCTAATGTTTTATCATTTTTTTCTGCAAAATTAACAAGTAATGAGGAGATATTGTAAGAGTCTCTAAAAGATAACTTTTTCTCTCTTACAAGATAATCCGCAAAATCAGTTGCAGTAGTGAAACCTTGATTTGCCATTTTATACATTTTTTCTTTTGAAACTCTAAGATTGTCTATTAATTCATAAGACATAGTTAAAGAGTCTTTTAAAGTATCGTAACCATCAAACACTAATGCTTTGTCATCCTGCAGATCTTTAAAATACGACATTGGTAATCCCTTCATAATTGTTAGAATTGAGTTCAATTTTCCATAATTTATTCCGACTCTCCCTCTAATTAATTCTGCAGGATCAGGATTTTTTTTTTGCGGCATGATTGAAGATCCAGTTAAAACATTGTCATTAAATTCGATTAATTTATAAGCATCTGAATTTAGAATAATAAAATCTTCAGCTAATCTTGATAAATGCATCGCACAAACTGCCGCTGCATATAAGAAGTCTATTGCAAAATCTCTATCCGAAACAGAGTCAATGGAATTATCTGTAGGTTTTTTAAAACCGAGTTTTTTTGCAGTATAATTTCTATCTATTTTATATGATGTCCCAGATAAAGCAGCAGAACCTAAAGGAGATTCATCTAAAAGATTCAGATTATTTTCGAATCTTTTTTTGTCTCTTTTTAACATTTCATAATAAGCCAAAAGGTAATGAGCAAAAGAAATAGGTTGAGCATTTTTTAGGTGGGTTAGTCCTGGCATAACGGTATCACTATGCTTTTCCGCTTTTTTTATTATTATTTTCATTATGTTCGAAATTTCTTTTAAAGTATTTTGAGTTGACAGCTTTACCCATAATTTAAAATCTGTAACCACCTGATCATTTCTAGATCTTGCGGTGTGCATGAAGCCAGCAGCAGGACCTATAATTTGGAATAATTTTTTTTCTATATTTAGATGAATATCTTCGTATTTTTCTTCAAAAATAAATTTACCACCATCAATTAAAGACTTAATTTTTTTTAAACCTTTGATTATTTTTTTACCTTTATCCGCAGGTATAATTCTCTGTTTCATAAGCATTTGAGTATGAATAGTGGAGGCAAAGATATCCTGTTCGTAGAGTCTTTTATCCACATTGATAGAAGACCCAATTCTTTGAAAAGATTTAGAAGTTTTACCTTTTAATCTTTTTGACCAGACTATTTTAATTTTATTTTTCATTTTACTATGTTAATTCTAATTTAAATTAATATGAAAATTAGTAAATCTTTTAAAATCCATACATACA